>Ga0228710_1010834_pt1 | contig 12036 bp, 14 predicted proteins | sample MedpolnodulmetaG_FD_177995 | JGI IMG/M metagenome (GOLD analysis project Ga0228710, IMG submission 177995) | Root nodule microbial communities from Medicago polymorpha collected in Santa Monica, California, United States - pink nodules | ecosystem: Host-associated > Plants > Roots > Nodule...
TATAAATAGAACCCTAGTGCTGAAGTTTTGGGTTGGACGTCTTGAAGAAACCCTAGTTCTCTGACACCTCTGATTCCTTGGCTAGCACCGAGTTTTGGAGGAGCACCGTTCGTGTGGACTTGCTAGACGCCTTGCTGCTTGCTGCTTGCTTTGCTGTGATCGAGATTCCAGTTTCCAACTTTCAGATTCCACACTTCGAGGTAACAATCGAATCACTGATTCATGTGTTAATTCGTAATGATCCAAGGAAAGAAAATCGAAAATTTTATCCGCTGCTTATTCTGAAAACGCATTCGATTTTCCTTCATAGCAGGCTTGTTGGATCTCCGACGCGGCGGTGGGAGAAACGAAAGGAGAGGGAGTGGGTGGGTGCTGGTGGTTGTGGTGGTGAAACGGAAGGATAGGAAGAGGGAGGGAGAGAAGAAGGGAAGGAGAATGAGGGGCGATTTGTTTAAAGGATTGCCTCCACCTTCTTCCACCACTCAATCACAACCACAACTTCCAATTCTTTCTGTTTCTACCAACACGGAATCCTCTTCAGTTCTCTCCGCACCTAAACTCATCATTTCCGTTTCTGCCTCCACCTTCCTACATCATTTCCTTCTTTCTTTTCCAACAATTTACTCTTCATCTTTCTTTATCATAAACAAACTTAGGGACTAAATTGATGGTTATTGGTTATGTATTTGCTTCTAATGGAGTTTATATTGTTGTGAAATATGATTATATATTATGTATTGTAATCTCAACTGCAGCACCTAAAAAGAGTTTGAAGTTTAAAATCTCAACCGATGCTGGAAATGGAAGGATAAGGAGAGAGGGAGGGAGTGAAGAAGAGAAGGAGAATGAAGGAAGAAGATATGGGCAAGTTGGTAATTTTGCACATGTCTGAAAACAATAAGGGCATAAAGGTCAATTTACATTATATTTGTTGACTCATCCACTAATGACATGCCACATCAGTAATCAAACAAGAATATGACGAAAATCAAATGATTAATATTTGCAGTGACAAATTGGGAGGATTAGTAAGTACAAAGACTAAAATTCAACTCAGGCCTATTTGCAAGTACTAGACACATATTTAAGCCTAGAATAAATGAAGTATTTCTATATTTAGTTCAATCATACTCGTTGGTTAGAATAATAACTACTCTGAGTCCAACAATTTTTTTTTTGACAACAACCAAATCAACTCATTTCATTAATAACAAGATCATGAATACAAAAAGGTAAGAAATCAAAAAATTGGAGACTAGCACAAGAAATGGCCGCCCTTGCAAGCGAATGAGCAACCATATTCGCTTGTCACCGAATAAACTTAACCACAAAGTTTGAATTAAGAGATAGCAACCGATTAATTTTGGTAACCGCCCTTCCAAGCGAATGAGCAACCATATTCGCTTGTCACCGAATAAACTTAACCACAAAGTTTGAATTAAGAGATAGCAACCGATTAATTTTGGTAACAATGGATCCAAATTCAGAAATGTCTTCTTTCTTTCGAAAAATAGCATCTGATAGAATCTTTGAATCAGTCTCAAAAATGACATACTGAAATCCCGAACTAAGAACCCATTGGATGGCTCCCAACAAAGCCATTGCTTCACCTTCTATCGCCTGCAACATAGGTTCCCGCAATGATGTATGAGCTCTAACAAAACCTCCTCTCTCATCACGAATACAGGCACCTAAAGAAGACACTCCTTGGTGACGATGAAAACCTGCATCAACATTGCACTTCAACCAACCCGCCGGAGGTTTCACCCAACTTTGAATATGATTATCGCTATTGCTGTCTGATGAGTTCTAACTAATACAATTTGCTAGTCTCCAATCATCCCATAGAGAATTAGCCATCATATTGACTTGAGAAGGTGTTGATCTCTTGTTATTCCAAATAATATTATTTCTATTGTACCAAAGACTCCATTTGACCATAGCCATTTTACTCACCACTGTACTATGCTCTGATGCACAAATATCCGTGATAACACTATGAGGAGATGAAGTAATAGTCATTCGTTTCTCAATCACATCCTTCAAACCAGCCATGTCCCATACTGCTTTGCTGAACTGACATCCAAACAAAAGATGGACTGTTTGTTCGACACTGTTGTCACAAACAGGGCAGCTACTAAGACAGTCCACACCCCTTTCTTGCAAATTCTTTCGCGTAGGCAAATAATCTCGACAAACTCTCCAAATAAGATTCCGCACTTTCGGAGGCGATTTAATCCTCCAAATCCACTTCCACTCTCCTGGAACAAAATGTTTAGCGACATTCATAATATTCTCCATACATAACTTATAACCAATTTTGACAGTATAAACACCACATTTATCCTCCTTCCAAATGAGTGTATCATGTGTAACCACATAAAGAACAGGAACCTGCATAATATTATCCACAATAAAGGGAGGGAATATTCCACGAATAAGGTTCATATTCCATGATTTATTGCCTTCATTCATCAGATCTCAAACATACATATTATTCACATCAATATTTTGAGGAGATGGCATCCAAGCTGAAACACTATTTCTCAGCCATGTATCTTGCATAACTCGCACTCTAGAGCTGTCACCAATCTTCCATCTGCAACCATGAATGAGAATAGATTGAGAAGACCAAATACTCTGCCAATCATAACTAGGATTATGTCCAAGCTTAGCCTCAAGAAAAGAGCTATTTGGAAAATATCTAGATTTTAATAATTTTGAGGCCAAAGCATCCGGTTTATTGAGGAGATTCCAACCTTGTTTAGCAAGCATCGCCAAATTAAATGCTCGGAGGTTTCGAAACCCTAAACCGCCTTGAGATTTAGGACACGCAAGTCTATCCCACGCCATCCACCTTATTCCCTTATGGTTTCCTCCCCCGCCCCACCAAGAGGAATTCATCATCCTTTCTATCTCATCAATAATTGACGATGGAATAAGATAAAGACTCATGATATAGGATGGAATAGCCTGAATGACCGATTTCAGCATAACTTCTTTACCATCTCGAGATAATGCACGACCATTCCAAGAATTAATCTTCCTCCAGACCCTATCTTTGATAAAAGAAAAAGTAGCCTTCTTACTTCTTCCAATCATGGACGACATACCTAAATATTTACATGTCCCTAAAGCATGTCTAACTCCCAAAATACTAGCTAGATCTGCTTGCCCAGCTTGGCTAATATTCCTGCTAATTAAAACCTCAAATTTAGCAAGATTAATCTCTTGTTCAGATGCGTCCTGATAAACACGTAAGATATTCAACAACTGATTTGCCTCTTGAGCATTGGCCCTACAAAAAATAAAATAATCATATGCAAAAAGGAGGTGAGATACCACTGGGGCTCGTCTGCAAATTTTAACACCGTGAATATCACCGGGGACATAGAATATTTAATAAGTGTTAATAAACCTTCAGTCACTAAGATGAAAAGATAAGGCGAAAGAGGATCGCCTTGACGGAGGCCTCTTCCCGGATAAACAGTTCCAACTCTATCAAAATTCACTAGAACAAAATAGTTAACAAAACTCACACACATCAGTATCCAATTAACTCATTTTTCATCAAAACCGAGTTGTAACATCATACCTTGAAGGAAACCCCAATCGAACTTGTCATATGCTTTACTAACAATTTTAAGTTCTGCATTATTTGTAACTTCTTTTACAAAATGATCTCACATATAAGGATGAGAAAGATGTCGTATATTATTCGCTCCATGTCATATCAATCATTGGTCATTTCACGCTTACTAAAATGTCATATTAATCATTGGTCATTTCACGCCAGGGGCGGATCTACATCATGGGCATGTGTGGCTATAGCTACATATGGATTTTTAAAAACATAATATTTAGCGACCGAATTTTCAATTGCTAAAGGATGATAATCGGTCGTTAATAACTCTAACGCATAAATAGTGACTGAAAATTCGGTTGTTAATGTAAAAATCGGTCTCTAATTCATTTTGCGACAGATATAGTGAACGAAAATTCAGTCGTTAGAGTATAAAATATTAAAAATCGATAATTATTTTGGTTGCTACTTATTTAGCCACATTTAAAATATATTTTTAGATTCGTCCCTGTTTCACGTTTACTAATTTTTTTTTGTATATTTGTGCCCAAAAAATAATTGTAAATCCTTAAAAAAAATTGTAAACGAAAGAGATGTATAAAATTCTTTTTACTAGAGTATATTTATAAAATATATGAGTACAATGCGAAATATAAGATAGAAATGTGGCTATGTAACCATTGTCGATCATTTGGTACTTCCGCAGGTCTTGCAAAATCACGGTGTTCATTTATGTATTTAATCTGGTTTACAAGCGCTTGGATAATATGGAAGGAAAGAAATGCTAGATTTTTCAGTACAAAAGAGAGCACGCCTTATCAACTCTTGAAAAATCGGGGTTGGTTCGGGCGGGTACCCACAAGTAAGGGTTATGTTGCCATGCCTACTAACATGCCCTCCCTTAAACTAAACATCATTAAAGATGAGTTTATAACAACACACGTCATTCTAAGCTTGATCCATCAATAACTCCCAATTTTGTTTTCAACCTGTAGAAAGTTTCTAGCTTTAGTGGTTTTGTCATAATGTCAGCAACTTGGTATTGTGAACTGCATTTCACCAGTTCATTTACTCCTTTAGTCGAATATCTAAGGAAATTATATCTCGTATCAATGTGTTTTCATCTTCCATACATCACATGATTCTCAAACAACTTTATAGAAGAGTTATTGTCACAATACGCAAATGTGTCCTTCTCTTGAACCTCCTTTGGAGTCTCACAATACTTTTCCACGCACAAGTTGGTAATTAAAGGAAGAACGTATATAAAATAGAAATATAAGACAATACATAATTAATTATAACCATCTTCTCTTCCAAACTTACAAACCTATATTCCTCTCGGAATTAATTCTTTTTTCAATGGCCTTGAACATCAGCTTCCAAGTTGATGATTTTCTAGGATTAACCTTCACCGAAAGACCAAGATAGATAAATGACATTTTTATCCAACTCACAATTCAAAAACTCTTCCGCCACCTCCGAAAAGTCATCCTTCACATGCACTTCATCCAACTGACTTTTCAAAAAATTCACACTGAGATCGGACATTAGTTCAAACCACATAAAGATTGCCTTCATTGACCGTCAATTCTCCACACAAACCTCTTAAATGAAAATGTATCATCCGTATATTGAAAATAGGACATCGTCTCCTCCGATTCAAGTGTTTGAAACTCATTGATAAAACCAACCTTCATCCTCTTTAGACATTAGAACACTCCACCTCTCCGCGGCCAACAAGAATAAAAATTGCTCGAAAGGACTCCTTTGCCTAATTCCCCTACAAATGACCACTTCTTCCGTTGGACTTCCGTTTAACAAAATCGACATCCAACCCGAGAACACCCAAGCCTTCACCCAACCTTTTCACTTCACATCAAAACCAAACAACATGAGCATATAAAATAAAAAATTCAACTTACCGAATTAAGCCTTTTTGAAATCCACTTCAAAGACTATACATTATTTCTTTTACGCCTTTGCTAGATCTACCACATCATTTAACATCATCACCTCATCCACCAAATACCTTCCCTTGATGACAACCGAAACAATATAATCCATTACCTCCGCTAACCTTTAGACGAAAATCTTAGATAATTATACATTCCAGACTACAAACAATAATTTTTAAGATTAATTGAACAAGTGACGTATCTAGTCGATAACTTAGTCTAGATATGTCAGATAATTGACAAACTTCAAAGATTTTTTTCTTTCTTTCTATAACAATGATTGGAGGGTGTAGCTTGGAGAGTAACGAGGGCTAAATTCATCCAAAGGAACGAGTTCGGTCTAACTGGTTGTACCGTGTAAGTTACTGGAGCGAATCTGTTGCACTTGCACGCGTATCTTGTGTTGCCCACTAGTACATAACCGTCTTTCAAAATCTCAAAAAACCCACTCAATCAATAAGGTTAAACATTACCGGTTAGGGGTAATTTAGGAATCTAACTAACTTATAAACCCTGTGAGTTCTAAATTCTCAAAGCAGAGTAACGCAGCCGTCTCCTGCGTCAAGCCTCCGTCAAAACCTCCTCTCCCACGTCTTTCCGCCTGCAATCCCTCCTTTTCCGATCATCACACGGTGTTTTCCGGTATACTCAACTCCTCTTTCTCCGTTTTCCGTTTATTGAACACTCTTCTGCCAATAACTAATATCACATTCAACTTTCGCAACATTGTTTTGTTATTTCATTAATTGAATTGATATCTAATTTATAATTCGTTATTTGTTCTTAGTTTAAGATCGCCATTGGATTATTATGGATTTGAATAATAATTCAAAGCCTCCACAACGAAGAAAGGTTTGTTTTCATTTCAATCTGTTCAATTCTTGATTCGTTTCAATGCTTTTTTTTGGTGAATTACATAATATATATATATATATATATATATATATATATATATATATATATATATTTTTTGCAGTTAAAATTTCAACCTAAAGCTCCACCTCCTAGGGTGCCAAAGGTAGAAGTTAAAAGGTATGTATCAATAGTTTTCTGTTACAAGTGTTATGTTATCAATTGCGAATAGTAGAAAATAGTGGTTTGTTCAAATTCCGCTACACAACATTGCTACAGAGCATTCACCTATTTGATAATATTTTGTACTAAATAGCATATTGCGGAATTATAGCAATTTGTTCAAATTCCGCTACACTGCAAATCTATAGCGCTAGTATTTAACAACATTGATTACCTGGCTTAATGTGATGTTCGTCTAATTTGTTCTGTTTTTGCAGTGAAGTGGTTGAGGAGGATAATAAAGACGCTGCAAAAGTGGCTCATGATCTCCTTCGACGTCACAATGTATATGTTATTTTGGTTTGGTTGATTGATTGATAATCCATTGTTCTAGTTTTCTGTGATTTTAATTTAATTTTGTTATGTTGAAATAATATTTATTATATTTTTGTAGGAGAATGCGATGAATAGGAGGATGAAGCATGAAAAAAAAGGTATTGTATGTTGGTGCTTTTGGTATTGAAATTGTAATGACCAACTTTATGTGACTTTTAAATCAGAACCGTTGATTTTCTGTTTCCAAAATAACCTTACTTTTTTCATAAATCCTGAAATAGTGAAGTTAGATAGAGATGTTTCCATCATTGAAGTAATGAAATTGAATTTACTGATAAATAATCAGAGAAAAGAACAATCTTTAAAATGACCAATTTTGCTACTACTTTAGATTTGTATGTGATTAAGTTTGCCTAATGGAGATGAGCAATTGAGGAACATTTTCTAAGAACAGGTTACATATCGTGCAAAACAACTTGAGAATGAAAATAATCTCTGTGTAAATAGTTTCGGCTTTAACATTTTAAGTGAACATGTCACATTTTACTTGTTTCTTGGAGAGTTAACATTTTATTCTTTGGATGTTTCTTCCATTCCTATGAATGCTTGATAGACCAAATATAATAGTGAAGCTCTACAATTTGATTGCTTGCAATCTAGTCTGCTTTTGCAGTGATCTAAGGATGATGCCCTTTTTGCTAAAGCAGGAGAAGAGTCAACATTCTAGCTTTCTAAAATTGCTTCGCCTATTTTATGGTTTGCAGTGTTACCTTCACAAATTGCTTTTGGTGCTGGAGGCCAATCAACTTATCTCAAATCATATGGTACCAAAGGTGGGAGCAAGAGTGAAAATTCAGCATTCGATGGTATGTCTCCATCAAGGCATTTTCATTTAATAAATTACCACAATAATTTACTCTCGCTGCATGATCCTTCCTTTTTTAACCACGTTTAGTCTATGCTTTACCACAGGCGTGACTAAGAAAGAATACAAAGAACCATGGGTAAGTGTACAGAGTGAAACAATATATGCTGTTTTATTCATTTACTATTACTGTTTCTGTCTGTATCCTATGTGTGTGTAACTGCAAGTGTAATCGTTAATGCTTGTTTCATGCTGAAATATTGGCTGTTGCTTCAGGAGCTTGACACTGAATATCCAATAGTTCATCCCTTGAGGAAACCATATTCAGGCAACCCAGGTAAATTTCAGGAATCCTCTTTGATATAAAGCAAAAGAGGAAATAAAATTAGTAAATTAAATTAGATGGAATTTCAATTTCACCAGAGTTGAGCAATCCCAATTAGTCAATTTGGTAACTAAGTTTGCTCTGCCTTTTTACAGAATTACGAGATTTTAGTTTTACAGTTACATTTATACAGTATCAATTTTCCACTCGAGTTAGTTAGGTTGAAAACAAAACACACTTTGTATTATGCTATGTTGCTAAGTCAAGTTTTGCTTTAACTTCACATATTGTTCTGATAGAAAAACTTGATGAGAAGGAATTTGGGGAGGCTGCGGAATCCAGAACTTATGATGAAAGCGCAGCAAGTTCAGCAGCGGAGCTTGACCTTTTGGTAACTAAACCAAACTTTAGGAAATGAATTTTATGAAGTTCAACTTGTTTTAAATTATTATATTAATGTTTTGAGCAAATTATTGGCAGGAGGAAAACCCAGAGGCAAGTGCATTCTTCATGAAATTACCACCAGTTATTCCTATGATTAAAAAACCAGATGTTGATGGTAAAGATAAGCGTCCTGGAGGTTATAGAGGTGCGGCGAAACTCTGCAGATTGAATGACTTGCCACCTGGCTTAATTGGAAAAATGCTTGTGTACAAGAGTGGTAAAGTTAAGCTGAAGCTTGGCAACACCCTTTATGATGTAAGTACCGCATTCATAAGATAAATTACAACATGCAAACCTGATTATTATTTAGTCAGTTCTTATTTTTTATATACTCAATAATCAACACTATGAAATGTCTTAGATACCTATGTTTTATCGAGAAAATAAGGGCATGAACAAACAAAATTGTTTTCACCCTTTCCTAAACAAATATTTGGATACAGAAAACAAAATGAAGACAAGGTGACAACTTTGAAATTAAAAGTTAAAACACAGAATGGAAACAAAAATGTTTTCTCAAATAAAAAAATTCCTAAAATTGAGAAATCGTCATAAGTTCTTAAGCGAAAGGATGTGAGATGCCTAGAGGCTTAGATGTCTAGGGATAATCTACTCAAAATCTCAAATGTGATACAAGCAATTTACTTCAAACTTAGATAATATTACATGGAGGAATTGACTCTAATCATATACTAATCACAGAGGTCAATTTTTAGCTTAAAAACAGTTGAATTAGTACTGGAAATAAATGATATGTAATAGAAATAAAACTTATTAAATGGAAGTTAGGCAAAAATAGTGACTTGTGGTCAATAATGATGGATGATGCAATAGAGAAGTGGAATGGGCAGGCTAGGCTATTCACGGTGTTCTGCAAATATTATTTTTGTTGATGCATTGCTTGACTATGACTATGATAATGCTCTGTTTAAGCTAAATTTGTGTTAATTTTTAAAAATGGCTGCAGGTTTCCTCGGGTATGAATTGTATATTTGCTCAAGAGTTTGCTGCTATCAATACTGCTCAAAAGTTTTGTTCTGCACTTGGGGAGATCGACAAGTTTGCTACTGTAACCCCGGACATAGATGCCGCACTTGATTGTTTGAGTGATTTAAATTTATAGTAGTTTTCTTTACTTTCATGAAATTGTTGAAGATAGATAGCTTAATAAATAGAGAAAGAAGGAAAATAGAAATAATTCTGTTTTATTTATTTATTGAAGATCGACAAAGATGACGATTTTTTGCAAAAGATAATTGCTATTTACTCGACTGAAAGAAAATAGAAATGCTTCGATGTTTTTTTCTTCTTCTATTTCTCATTATTTGATAGTTCCTATTTCTTCATATTAACTCAGCAAAAATTTTCTGGTCAAATAGCCAAAACAATTTATTCAATTAAAAACGATTTCGTGGAACAGTGAAGTTCCTTTAATAGGATAGTTTCATCGTGAATTTATTATGTTTTTGCTTGGATTGGATCCTCTCATGTTTAATACAAGTATTTATAATTTCCACTCTTGTATGGACTATGGAGTATTTGAGTTTGTCGGATCTATTTAGGAGGATAGGGAGTGAAATATCACTATGGCTAGTATGTCTTCACTATACTATGAGCAAAAGATATTGAAACAGGTAATTTATTCTAATTTGTGGTGTTCCCATATTTGACCATTCACCACGTGTGCAAAATTTCCAATTTTGGTGTTAGAGTTACAGCGGATAACATGTTTGAGATTCCATTATATATGATGGAAAAATGAATTTTGTAATGGCATAGTAGATTTGCAACAAGTTCTTAATCAAGCTTTAAAGGATGAGAAATACGTGCAAGTGATTGGAGTAGATGTTTGAAAGCATCGGTGTGCCCAAGTACCTAATAAAAGTTGCACCAACTCAAAATGGTTGTGAGAGGAAACCTCATTGGCTCAGTAATACATCCCAAACAATTAGCACATCAACTATTAGATGGGGATAATACCATGGTTGACGAAGACTTGATATTGTTGTTGTTAGCTTCACTATCAAGATCCTACAAACCCGGTGCATGCTATTTGTACGGTAAATGAATGACATTAATGTTGGAATAGATCATTGAATTGTATAGAGAACAAGAGAATGAAAGGATATAAGAATAAAATTTCAATGGCGAAGATGTATACTATTTTCGGAAGAGTCAACGTGAGAGATGAGTCAACCAAATAGTCAGGATAGATTGATTGAAAGGAATATAAATAAGTTGGAAAAAAAAATTGTAAGGGTCTGTTTGGTGGGCATGATAGAATAAAGACAAGATAGAATAAAAGATGATGAATAAGGATATGATATGAAAGTGACAAGATATACATTTATCATATGATGTGTTTGATGCACACATGATAAGAAAATACAATAGCATTATTTTATTATGTCTTGTGCACCAACGATAAAGCATCCAGGGAAAAACAACGGGAATACCAGGGAAAAACAACGACAACACCAATGATAAGCACAAAAACAATCCACCGCAAAAAAAACCCAAATAACCCAGTTTCAATTTTAAATCCAATAAAATTAGGTCATTGGTTTCAAGATTATATGAGCTGGTAATATCAATTCTCATAACCTAGTTTCAGGATTATATGAGTTATGTTCAAAAACTATTCAGCGGGTAATTGATTAATTCACTCAAATAAATGAAACAAAATTGGATTGAATAGAGGAAGAGAAGTTGAAATTGAGAGATTGAATTGGAGAAGTCAATTGAATATAATTGGTCTGCATAACAACGAGAATAGGTAGCAATGAAATTGGATTTCTTCTTTCAATGTAACGTTTTTTTCAATCAATAGTTTAATCAATTGAGATGAAACAAAAAGTGTCCTCTCAAAAAAAGGAAAAAAAATAAAATGCAGGTGTGATAGAGATGAAGCAGGAGGGCTCACGAGAGAGAAGGGAGTTTCAGGAGAGGTAGGCACAATAGAGTGAAGAAGATACATGCGTGGATTATTATCCTATCATGATGCTAACCCACCAAAAACTAGGATTAGAAAAACAAAGAGTGAATAAGATAGGATTAGTAATAGGTTTAATTTGAGTTCATCTTTGCTCCATTTAGGTTTTCTCAAGTTACCCCATTTCAAGTCATTGATGTGTGACATGTGGATAAATTAAAACAAAAGGCTGAGATTAAAACCTTAGAAAAAACAAATTGTTCCTCTCCTGTATCAGAAACAACACACCAGCCTCCTTCTTCTCATCATCATCCCTGCCGATCTATCTCCCTCTCTCCAGCGCCCCATCATTGTTCACCGCCGCCTTCTTTAGACACAACACACAAATCGAAAACTGCTCCTTTATTCTTCCTTATCGATCTCAATCTCTTTGGTCTTCATTATCGTAAAAAGGCATTCTCATAGAAATTCTTTCATTTTGCCCTTTTGTGTGTTGGATTAAATCCAATTTCATGAATTGGGGGTTTTGATTTGTGTGTTGGTTGAATTTTCAATTGTTTTTGTAGGTTTCGATTTGTA
>Ga0228710_1010837_pt1 | contig 12035 bp, 8 predicted proteins | sample MedpolnodulmetaG_FD_177995 | JGI IMG/M metagenome (GOLD analysis project Ga0228710, IMG submission 177995) | Root nodule microbial communities from Medicago polymorpha collected in Santa Monica, California, United States - pink nodules | ecosystem: Host-associated > Plants > Roots > Nodule...
ATATCCTTTTTTTTTTTTTGTTTTCCAGGGCTAGAATTTACATAACTGGGGTGTCCATAGTTCGAACACCTCGATTCCTGCGTATAATAATATATTTATCTACCAATTGAGTTAAGCTCGCAGGATCAATCCAAAACCATTTTAAAACATAAATATTCATTATAAATGTGTCTTAACTCTTAATTAAGGGGTCACTTAATTAATCCACAAACATAAATGAATGGTATTTTTTTTATGGGATAAATGAATGGTATTTGGTCACACATATAAAAAAAAGCTTTATTATTTTTTTTTTGAAAAAAAAAAATCTTCCTATATATTAACTTTTCGTTTTAATCCTTCTAAAAAATTCTTCAACTTTTAATCTGTATAAAATTTTCAATCACTACTTTTGGTTTCTATTTTTAAGTTAATTTTTGCATTTTTAATGAAATTGTGCACAAATGTGTGGAATATCATAAAAAAACTTTTAAAAAAAATAGAATTTTTAACAAAACACAAATTAAATATGAATTTTTAATCATAAAAAAATATTAAATTCATGTTTTGTTAAAAAATTATAATTTTTTTTGTAGAGATTCTTATAATATTATGAATTTTTATGCAAAATTTTATTGAAAAATACAAATTCATCATATGAGTTTACTTTAAAGGAGAGACCAAAAGTAAAGATGAAAATTTTTTGAGGGACTAAAAGTTGAGGAAATTTTTTAGAGAGACTAAAAGTTGAGGAAATTTTTTAGAGAGATTAAAACGAAAAGTTGACACATTTACAGGGACCAAAAACATATTTAACTAATCATTTTATTATCAATTTCTTTTTTATTATTAGAAAATTTATTTTTTTGTGTGCGCTCAGATACTATTCATTTATGTTTGTGACCATAGTAGACTTTCTTGTTAATCCATATAATTAGGTTTGAAAAAGAACTTAAGTAATGCAAATATATAATGTATTTATTTTGTAGTAATTTTAATAGTGGTTGAAAGTGGTGGTTTGTCGGCAAATGACTCTTATAGTGGTGAACAATGGTGATTGGAGATGGTCGGAGTGGTGGTTGACGATGTTCAAAGTTGTGGTTGGTGGTGGTCGAGGTTGTACTTGGTGAAAGTCAAATTGATGATCAACTGTGAATGGATTGGTGATCAACGATCGAAATGGTCATTTTCTATTTTCCCCTTTCTCAAATATATCATGAAATTTTCATATTCATCCACCCAAAATAGAAGCCACGTCGAAGATTCACGAGCACATGTAGAACATTTTTCTTGGTTTGATACATGTGTTTGTTGTTCTACAAACAACACTGTCACCACTGTCTTTCATTCCGGTTTATTTTCTTTCCCTTTTCAAAGCTCCCTCTGTTTTTCCCTTTCTTGATTGACTGTATTTTTTTCTAATTTTGTTCTGGGGGTGTTGTGTGGAATTTAGAAAAATGTCTTGGATTAAATGAGATAATTTGTGTCTAAAAAGGGAGAATGGAGGTTTGAGGTTTCTTTGATTTATCTTTACTTGATAAATGGGTGTGGGAGGATGTTGGGGGAGAGGGGAAGTATGTGGTATAATGCGTTTTGTGCAAAATATGGAGAGGATGAGGCCAATTATGTGTTGGTAGAGGAGAGAGTTCAGTGTGGTGGCAACACTTGCATTGCAATCGAATGCGGGGTCGTTTGTTAGATGTTAGGTGGCTGCCGGATGATATTATTGGACTGGTGGGGGGATGAGGCTTCTACTTTATTTTGGAAGGACTCGTGGTTAGATGGTGTATCTTTTGATGTTAGATATGCTAGGTTGTTTGATCCTGTTGTTAATAAATTATCTACAATTGCAAAGATGTTTTTTTGGGGTGGGCATCGAAAGGTGAGGCATGTGAGATTGTTTGCGTGGGGGAAGAGGTTGGTGAAGGAGTGTATGGAGCAGCAGTCACTTGTTGTTTTGTAGGTTGGTGTGACTGACAAGTGGATTTGGAAGCTTCATTTTTTCCATCTATAAAAAGTTAAAAGTGCTTATAATCTTTTGACAACTTCTGAAGTTGGTGTTGATGACCGTTTTAATCAAGTTTTGTGGCATAAGCAAATTCCACTTAAGGTCAATATTTTTATTTTGCATTTGTTCCTAAATAGATTAGCAACAAAAATGAATCTGTTTAGGAGAAACATTTTAGATTACAATGATTCTTTGTGCACAGCTACTTGTGGCATTGTGGAGGATCAACACTATTTGTTTTTTTTACTTGTACTTTCTAAAGCCAACTTTGGCTTTTATATCGGGTTGGCTAGATTTTTCAACGGCTCTTCATGACTCGTTAACTGAGCATTTTACTCAGTTTAGAGGTCTTGGGAGCTTCTCCATAAGTCTCGTCTGACTTTTAACTTAATTTGGATTTTAGTTCTTTTTATTATCTGGAAGGATCATAATAGGATGCATTTTCCTCATAAGACGGAACAACTTTCCTCGTTATTGGAAAATGTTGAACTTCAAGCTTATTGGTGGCTAAAATCACATTGTGCCCTTTTCGGTTTTGAGTACATAGTTTAGAGATTGACTCCTATGTTATGCTTTTAGGCTATAACATAATATTTTATTTTCTTTTGACTATTATGTAGTAGTTTGTCTGTGTTTTATATGCTTAAACAATGCCCTTGAGGCACTTATTATCATTTTCCTATTGTTTTTTTAGTTTATGATCCTATTTAAAAATTTATAAATAGTCTAGGATGTACAAATTAATCAAGCACCCAATTAGCATTAAATATAATATATTTTTAAAGAGTTTTGCTAAAAGACAATCTTTATGAATGTGTCTTTTAACAAGTTATCTTACAAACATTTGCTGAAATACATTAACTAATTTTTATGAAAGTGTCTTTTAGCAAGTTATAACTAAAAAATTGATAATGACATCTTGAAATGTGAATTGTTAAAAGACCTGCGGCAAAACCCATTTTTAAAAAGTAAATTAAAGCACAAATATCCAATTTCCAAATTGCAAGATCAAATGACAAAAGCACACGTATATAGCCCACTGTTTCAGTGTTATTCGGTCCGACTGTTTTCCAAACCAGTATCTTTTTCTTTTCTTCCCTTCACAGTCCAGTGTGTTACTTCACAGTTCACACACACATTTCTATTTCTTCTTCTTCTTCTTCTCACAGACCACACACATTTGCTATTGATATACCTGCAACTAAGAAATCATCATCATGCATAAGAGCGGTTCTGCTTCGACGTTAGGCCCAGACGGCCTAGACTTAACCCAAGCCTTCTTCAAACCCATCTCAAACGCAGCACCACCATCACCCACAAAGCGTCACAACAAGATCTCCGTCATCGGCGCCGGCAACGTCGGCATGGCCATTGCTCAGACCATCCTCACTCAAGACCTCACCGACGAGCTCGTCATCGTCGATAACAAACCCGACAAGCTTCGGGGCGAGATGCTCGATCTTCAACACGCTGCTGCTTTCCTCCCCCGCGTTAAGATCAACTCCTCCGTTGAATACTCTGTCACTGCCGGCTCCGATCTCTGTATTGTCACCGCCGGTGCAAGACAGATCGGTGGTGAGTCTAGGCTTAATCTTCTTCAGAGGAATCTTTCTCTGTTCAAGACGATTATACCCCCTCTGGCACGTTACTCGCCGGAAACGGTTCTGATCATCGTGTCTAACCCCGTTGATGTTCTTACCTACATCGCATGGAAGCTTTCTGGGTTTCCTTCTAATCGGGTCATCGGGTCGGGTACCAATTTGGATTCATCTCGGTTTCGGTTCCTCATTGCTGATCACCTCCAGGTCAACGCTCAGGATGTTCAGGTCATTCTCATTTTCTTTTTATTTTTTACATTTTAGGGAAGTGCTAGATTTTGTTGTGATTTTTACATTTTAGTGAAGTGCTAGATTTTGTTGTGATCTTGCATTATGATATGTTAGATGAATATTTTTTACTGGGATATGTTAAATGTTTGAGTTATTTATAGGAGGGAATTACTATTTTCGACCTATAGGGATCAAACAATTTAGTGTCAAATGACAAATTAGTTCCGGAAACACTGTGAATCGATACTTGAAAATTGTTTGAAACTAACTCAAACACCAACATATGTTGCCATTTGGAGTAGAAGTTTTTAGTATTCTTCGTACTCATTGAGACAGTGACTTAATCGGTGTCAGTTGACAGTTTGACATAAAAACAAGGGAAAAGAAATATGCTTATCTGGAAATGTTTGTTTTGCCTTGATTTTATCGAGTAGACACCAATTAAATTAGCGTCTCAGCCATTAGAACAAGAAGGGCTACAAAATTTTACTTCCGGAAGATGTCTTCAATCGTCATGATTTTTAAGTAATGGTCCATCTGGGACATAGAACATGCCGGTTTGTGAAATTAAACAACATTATAAACTGCCGAATAGAGATCAATATAAGTTACAAACAAATTATTAGATACATGCTGAAGTTAAATGTCATAACGTGTTAACTCAATATTTCTGATCTGTTAAACCACAAAATGACTGAATTGATTGAATTGATTGACGATCTTTAAGTTCAAGGACTAATTTTCATTTCATGTAATTTGGGACCAAAAGTCTCATATTTACAATTTTGAGGATGATCTAAATGTTTATTCACTCTTAATTTAATGGTTGTTTGAAATGAAAAATAAAAGTAATGACTTTTTGATGATTTCCTTGTTCACTATAGAAAGTGAGAAAAGGTTGAAGTGTGAAATAAAGTGTTATTGGTGCAGGCATGCATAGTAGGGGAGCATGGGGATAGTTCAGTGGCATTGTGGTCTAGTATTAGCATTGGTGGTATTCCTGTGCTGAGTTTTTTGGAGAAACAACAGATTGCTTATGAGAAAGAAACACTGGAGAATATACACAAGTCTGTCATAAACAGCGCTTATGAAGTCATCAGTCTAAAAGGCTACACTTCATGGGCCATTGGGTACTCGGTGGCTAGCTTGGCGCGTTCCATTATTAGGGACCAAAGGAAGATTCACCCTGTGTCTGTTTTGGCCAAGGGCTTTTATGGCATAGGTGACGTTGAAGTGTTTTTGAGCTTGCCAGCACAGCTTGGAAGAGGAGGGGTGCTTGGTGTAACCAATGTGCACATGAATAAAGAAGAGGAACAAAGGCTTAGGGATTCTGCTAAGACCATCTTAGAGGTTCAGACTCAGTTGGGTATTTAAATGTGTCCATCTAACAGACTCACTAACTATGGTTTTCTTTGTCTTTTACATTTCCCATGGTTTTCTTCCACCGCAAGTGTTTTTTGCTTAGTACTTGCTTGCATCCAAAATGGTGGCTGAATTCGGATCTTGTAATATGGTGTGCTTTGTAGTATATGGTATTACCAGTCAAATTTCAAGTTCTCTGTAATAATATTACTCTTTGTTCCTCTTGTTAGTTCACCACGTAGGGTAGTTTTTTTAGACAAACCACGCAGGGTAGTTTAATGCAAAAGTGAAATTAAATTTTGTTCATTGGACTTGACTTCTACAATATCGTAAGGGAAAGAAAGGAATTATAATTAATGAACATAAATAAACTAGAGTAATTTTAATAATTTATTATAGATGAAAATAAGGATGACAATATTACGCTTATCCAAAAAGAAAAAGGTTGATAATAATGTTACAATTCTAATCCTTCATTTGAAGTATATTTTACCATATTGTCTCATGTTATGAAATAGAGTGAAACATGTAAACTATGTTTTCTCCGTCGGTAAAGAGAGTGTGATCTTTTATTTTTGACAGCCATAAAGTTTATTTTGGAAATGGCTAAATATTTCACTGTTCCAAGCTTAAGTAATGCCAAGAGTAAAACAAGAGTTATGCATATCAGTAGTGTCTTCTACACCAATCAAGCTGCCCAAGACACAAGCTTTTGTAAGCGGGCATACTATTGTTATATCACAAGAGGAGGAATGCTAGAAACACTTTGGAGTCATACACGTAATCCAACCCAGACCCGTTTATCTGTTGCCTGCTACAAAATTAACCATAGCACACATATGCCACCACCATCCAATTGAATTAGGAGAATAATTGACTAAAATCATGCTACTTCCTCCAAATGATTGTAACAACTTGCCAAAACAAGCTGCCTAAACATAACAGAAAAACCAAACTGCAAAATCACACTATTAAAACCAGACAGAAAACCATAATTTACTCCTTATCACTCTCCATTGTCCTCCCAGACACGTCATTGCAAGAATAATTAAAGCCTTTAACCTTTGTTTTCATCTTGCACCACGAAGTAATTTTAATTAATCTAATGATATCGTGGTGTTACAAGAGGGTTAAATAACATGAGATATAGCACAAATTTGTATTTTGTCATTGACTAATTTGGCATTTTATAATTTTCAAATTTTCTAGTGCAATATTTGTCATTGTACTATCCATTTTGATTGATTGATTAATTGTATAAATTATTATGTTGTGGCTTGTTCGTATGTAGAATTGTTGTAGTTCTCCACATTCTTGAACTTTAAATAATTAAATGTATGTACTATCAAATTTATTTATTTACACAATGAATCCATGAGGCAATCTTCTATAGTCACAAACACAAATGAATAATATTTGGTCACACACATAAAAAAGTTATTTCTTGAATTACTAAATCATTTTATTTTTCAAATTTTTTTCATTGTTAGAAAAAATATTTTAACGTGTGTATGCCCAAACACTATTCATTTGTATTTGTAACTATAAAAGAATTCCTCATGAATCCAGTCATTAAACACTTCATTTTCTCATTCACGGTAGGAAAAAGATACTCTACAAAGGAGAAGGGGTGTGGAAAGAAATCAGAAAGTGTAGTAGCAAGCCCAAATTACAATAAAGGGTGGAAAATCCAACTCACTTTAATAAAATAAAAAAAATAAGAAGGGAAAGTTTTCAAAACGAAGTCGTTTGGCCTGTGATTGCACTTGCAGTAACATAAACATTAAGCAATAATCAAACAGAAATTGAAAAAAGAAGGAAGAAGAAGAAGAATCGAAGCAATAACCATGGCAGGTAGATTGACAAACGTAGCATCACAAATCTTAGGCGGAAACGGCGTCGTTCACCGATCTGTAGCTTCATCTCTCCGCCTTCGCTCCGGCATGGGTCTCCCCGTCGGCAAACACTACGTCCCAAACAAACCCGTTCGTTTCTCTTAACCTAACCTATTCAATTCAATTTTCTTAGAATCACGAAAATTAACCTCAATTTTCCAATTCTGGTGATGTTTTTTTTCAGCTTCCGATGAATGAAGAACTTACATGGGACAATGGTACTCCATTTCCTGAACCTTGTATAGATCGCATTGCTGATACTGTTGGAAAGGTAACTATTTTTCACCTTATGGATTTAAATGTTGTAATTTGAAATATGCATCAAGTTGATGATTTTTTTGGTTTGAAATTAGTATGAAGCATTGGCTTGGCTTTGCGGAGGATTGAGCTGTTTTGCGGGTTTGGGATTATTGGCTGTGTGGAATGATAAAGCTTCCAAGACACCATTTGTAAGTCAACTTGCTTGCTCTTGATTATTGGGATTCAGTTAAATTTTGCCACTATTGGTGTTTTTGCTGGTTTTGATTCTGTAGTATTTGTTCATTAAATGCTATGTATAAGATTGTTCATTAATATTAAATTATTGAGTTTTATAATTCGTTATCGAAATTTATGGAATTAGAGAAGAGGATGTGAGTTTGAAGAACTTAATAGCATAGAAACACAAATGAATCAATGTTTTTGATGGCAGAAGGTCAGGATCCCGCCATATAAGCATATCATGGTGGGTACCCCTTCACAAATTAGCGGCTTTCAAAAAATTCACCATGCCATTCCACCATTGCCGCCATTTAACAACATTGAATTTAACAGAGACTTGTGTGAGCGGAGGCTTATGGGTGAGTACCGAGTAGTGTACGACAAGTAATATGTGTGCTAAAACTGAGGTAATGAACAGATACCCGTGGTGGAAAACACTGCTTGGCTAGAAGGGATGCTGATGAGTAGTTGGTTACTGGTTGGTTTGAAACAAAGGTCAGCTCAGCTTAGCAAAATGAATGAGTGCATGATTGCGTAGAAGGGTTTCAAACTCTTACCTTTCTGGTGCCTAACATTGAGGGGTATCAATAAAGTGTGAAAGAAGGATTGGAAAACTGAGATAGTAGGGGAAATATATGTATTTTTACTTGTGTTAAATTTTGCGCTACGTGATGGACCTTATACTGGCCTTGGGTAGGTTGGGGATTTCCAATCCAGCACTAAAGTGGGGGGGTGCTATTAAATAGTCTGTTATCTCGTAGGTTGGGGCACCTTGTTTGATGCATACTCATAGAGTCATAGAAGTACAAATAGTTGAGTTACAACATAACTTTTTAATTTGTTCCCTATTTGGTGGTTGATGCACATGATGGGTTGTTTTGAGTGAGGGAAAAGGTAGAATGGATGGAGGAATAGAAGGGGGTTGGGGGAGTGAAAAAGACTTAAAAAAATGAGCTATTAAGATAAGGATTTTTCTAAGATAATATTGTGTGTGAGAAAAACTTGTCCCCTGAATAATTAAGTAAGAAATTTTATTTTTATTGTCATGTGTTTCATCTTTTGTTTTGTTCCGTCTCCTGACTAATTCTAAAATAAAACATGTATTATTGTTTTGTCTTCATTATTTAGAAAATCAAATAAAGGGGGAGCCTTGGTGCAACGGTAAAGTTGTTGTCACGTGACTGAAAGGTCACGGGTTCAAGTCCTGGAAACAACCTTTTGTGTAAAGGGGGAGCCTTTTGTTCAAGGATGCGTACAATACACCATAATGGTGGAACCCTTTACCGGACCTTGCGTATGCGGGAGCTTTAATGCACCAGCCTGCCCTTTTCTATTTAGAAAATCAAATGCATCCCATGTTTGTCAAATATTCCTAGGTTTTACCTAGGACTGACTGGAAAAGCAGTAGACATGTAAAATATGATATCTTAATTCTTAACATAGAAGGTGCGATATTGCCTATCATACACAAGAGTTTATAAGAATAAGAAGTTTCAAGCTGGGGATTGTAATCAATGAAAATGAGAGATACATATTATTTATATAACCAGTTGCATATTTTTTTATTCTATGTATTATCATGTTCACGTGAGCGTACTCTTATGTTGTATTCATGCCTCGCAATGGCACCTGAAGTTATACTGTAGAACTTAAAGTGACTTGCTGTGATAGTGAATGGTAATCTTTTCTCAACTACCATTTCGACCCATTGGTTGTTAAGAGCGTGATCTAGATTGTGAGATTGTAAGATTTCACGTGTTTTTCTCCCTCCATCGTGTGGGAGCAGCACAAAAATCGTTGGAGAGGCCGGAGCGCTGAGCATGCAGAGGAAGATCTGGAATTGAGGGTGCAACGTTTTCTCTTGAGCAGGTTTCGCACATGCTCACCCTCGATTTCGCACGTGGTGACCCGAGAGAACAGCTTTAACCCGTAACAACCCGCACATTTACAACCTATTTCACCCGTTTTTGATTCGGAAGTCGACCCGGTTCTAAACATACACTTTTTTTGGGGACTGTGGATTTTAATTGAGTAATTACTTCCCAATTTGGGAACTTCTTATCTATGGAACTCTCATCTTTGCAGTTGTCATTCCGTGGTGGGAATTAATAAAAAAATTCTATAATTTATGTTTAGGTCAAGCTCTCTCGCTATGATTAAATCAATAAAAAATCGTCTTTTTTTAGGATAATCATGTTAAGGTTATTTTTCTTAGTTATTTCTATAATTTTGTCTCTTCGGTGGGATCTTACAACCCTACAACTTACGCTCTTTTTATAACCAAACGATCTTTGGTGGGATCCTGAGTTTGACGACCATGATTCCAAACAATGTGCCCCCTAAAGCATCTCCCAGCACCTAAGTAACAGCTCTACAATCTGGACATTCACCTGGGAATTGTAATACTAAATTTCAAACTTTCAGTTGAGTTCATTGCAATATGTAGCAACCAAGGGCAGATATTTTGTTTTGTCAGTTCAGTCGCTCTGTAGTATAGCTGAAGGGTTTATTTTGATGGGGTTTCTGGGTTTCAGCTGGGTTATTGCCAGATTTGGTGCATCAGCTAGGATTGTTGGGATTTTGAGATCCCTGCAAAATGAGTTTTGAATTAGGCTAAGGATCATTCAAGCTGGCAAAACACTAGCAGAATCACATATTTCTATTGTAACAACATCATAATTGCCATTAGAGCCGCGCATCACATTGAAGATGTGATTGAATGCTTCAAATTAAGAAATATTCTATAAATATTTTGTATGTTTTCTAGGGAATAAGCCAGATGGCTATCAAATTATGAATTGTGATTATATGTTTGTGTATTTGGGTCTGGTTAGGTCTGCTCTAACACTTTCTCGGTTTGGAAGAAAAGAAAATAAACTTGGTACAGGCAGCATTGACTTTGGAGTCAGGGAAATTGAAATCCACAAAACCTGGCACAATTTCTTAATTACTTAAACATATGTTTCTTTTGATTTTGAACACCAATCTGTTTAAAAATATAAATATGTCATTAGATCATCAACCTGATTTAAACCAACTTTATCAGGCTGCGCAAAATAATTTACCAAACCTGATCTAGCCTGACCCAGCAACATTACATCCTTGCATTTAAATAGTATCAACAACTACCATATGGTAGTGTTCATTGCAACTGTGTTTAATTCAGTAGCAAGCTGGAAGCCGGAAATATAGCTGCTGATTATATCCAACTTTGCCTGGTAGAGTTACAACTGACCTACAACATAAATTTAGATGTCTCGTTAAGTCGCATATTTTTCCCATGTATGATTATTATATCTAAAAGGTTTGATGCTTGGATTCTAATTAGTTCTGCCATAAGTAATTAATCAAAAAATTTAACATGGACACGTGTTGGATCTATTGCATAATGTTTGCTTTATATATGGTGTGTTGGCATAGCAGCCTCAGTAATTGCTGTTGTTCATTCTTGGCTCTCTTCCATCCAGTTGATCATGCCGCAAATCTTTACCTTCAGATAATCCTAGTCTAGTTCTGGTTTCTCAACCATTGTATGGCAATAACGGTTTTACGTGTATATTGTTTATGGATTACATAATCTTTTCTGCTCCTTGTATCCTTGTCATGGTCCATATAACCTCCATGATTCCCAATCGAATTCATGCTTATACTCAAGTCTATACTGTCTATGTTTTTTTTTTCTTCTTCATTATTTGAAGCTTTACATGCATGGCTACTTTCCCCAAATATTTAGCAATTAATGCTGATTGATTTTTATATTATTTTGTGTCAGGCACCTAAAGTTTATCCTTATGACAATCTGCGAGTGGAGCTTGGTGGTGAACCATAGGTAGATCCAAGGCAATAATGGGATTTGAACTTGTTTTATATCTTGTTCTTTTCCGTTCATTTGTACTTTTGTGTTGTTTGAAATAATAGATCGTGAAAGACTTGCTGAAACCAAGTACAGGAATCGAAGAGCCGAATCTGATTTATTTCTTTTTTTCATCATTCTCATGCTTCTGGTGGCTATAGTGAGTTGGCCATTATTCTGTTCAATTTATGTCATCTTTATGGAACTGAGGATAATCTTACAAGATAAAAAAAATAAACCTCCCAATATTATTTTGGAAGTATGCATCCAGAAAAACCACCAAATGATTACTAGAAAAATCAAATGACTATTACTAGAAAAATAGTTATTATTGTGTTACAATGTAATACTTGAAAAGTTCTTTTAATGCTTGGGCATTTTTCTTTCTTCGTGTTATGCAATATATATTTTTCTACGCAGAATGCTTGGACATTTTCTAAACTAATGAAAAATCTTATTCAAACAATAATATAATTGAAGTGTTTTAATTTGTTTTATGAAAAATATTTCCAATTTTTTTCTCTAGAAAACAAATCCAAAAGTAATGCCATCCGGACCTAGGCTCTTGTAACTATCACAATCCCACACAGCTCGCCTCACCTCTTCCAACGAAAAGGGTTTAATTAAAG
>Ga0228710_1010839_pt1 | contig 12033 bp, 14 predicted proteins | sample MedpolnodulmetaG_FD_177995 | JGI IMG/M metagenome (GOLD analysis project Ga0228710, IMG submission 177995) | Root nodule microbial communities from Medicago polymorpha collected in Santa Monica, California, United States - pink nodules | ecosystem: Host-associated > Plants > Roots > Nodule...
ATCAACTTTATATATAGTATTCCCTAAAAAAAAAACTTTATATATAAAAAAAAGTCAACTGCTAATCATGTTTGTCAAAAAAAAAAACTTGCTAATCAATTCAATGCCATCAAATTATTTATTTTTCTACCATATATATTTTCTTATATTAAATGTTTTTCTACCGTAATAAAGTTTTTTTTTCCTCCTCTCATAACAAGTATGTCCCATGTCGTCGTGTTTAACCCTAATAGAAAACTTTGTGGTAGGAATTTGAGTGCTTATGTCCGGGTATTACTTATTAGCCCTCTAAAAAAAAGTCTGGATATTGGAGTCTATTAGGCTTTGTTTGCGAGTTGGATTTTGGAGGGGAGGGGAAGGGAAGGAAAAGTTTATGGAGAGGTAAACTCTTATTTCGAAGTTTTTAAAAAAATAGGGAAAGGTTTTAGAGGGTTTTGAAGGGCTTCATTTGTCCAATTTTAAAGTTCCCCCAAATTGGGGGGTTTTGGGAGGTAAATTGACAACTTTGTCCTCATAATAATTCAAAATTCCAATTATAATTTACAAGATAAATTACAAAGTATATCACAAAGGAGGGCAAGTGGGCGGTGAGATTGGTCCCCTCGAAAAAAAAAATAGTAAAATAGTAAAATTATCACATAAGCTCTCTATCTCATTTCCTTCTTGGTTTTTTAACTCCCAAACAAGGGGAAGGTTTTCCCTCCTCTCTCCTTTCCCTTCCTTCCATTCTCTTCCCCTCCTTAGCCTTTCCTTTCCTTTCCCTCAAAACTCACAAACAAAGCCTTTTAGGGAATCTCACTCTTTGTGTATAGATGAAAATTCTCTTAGGTAGTACGTTGCTAGCCTTTTTCCAAGATTTTCATGTTCTTGCTTGTAAATATGTTGATAGAGTTTGTTTTAAGAGGCAATGATACGAGTTAAACTTTTCTACATGTACAAATCGTCTTTGATAGAGTTGGTTTTCGTTTACCTTTTACTGAGTTCAAGTGTGTGGTGATGAGGATGTTAGACAACCCTCCTTAAGCTTGGAAAGTGTCTTGCACAGCGACATTAAGCTTTTGCCTTTACCAACTGAAGATCGACAGCCAGGTTGTTATTTCTTCAATGAGTGGTCAACAAATCGGAGTTTGTACGAACTTTTTGAATCTATATTTCCAAAAGTTGCTTGTATTACTGGTGATCCTTTACTATTTTGCAATGTTGTGGGTGAGCCAAAATTTTCCTTTAGTTAGAATACAAATCCAGTGGGTTTGAACTTTGAAAGGTGTAATGAGGAGCTTTTGAGTGATATCCTCAAACGTGAATGTGATCCTCCTAGATTGAAGAAGTACTTCAGTAAGTGTCATTGAGTCGTCTATGAATTTTCCGAACTAGAATTTAATGTTTGATATATTGTTTTTTTATCTTGCAAAGGCACTAAAAACGAAGAGAGGCAGGTTGGTTATACTACTTGCCAAGGCGAAAAACAAAGGAAAATGTTCATGCTTCATTGAAAGATTTGAAGAACATAAATCTGATTCTCTCCACCTGTCCCTCGGGAAAAGAAGAGCAAGAGGGACATTGTTATTGGTACCTGGCGAGATATTTTCGCTGTTGAAAAAAATTCCTTTTTATATGACATGATTTTGGTTGCACACAGATAAATTTTTCTTTTCCTAGTGCATAAAACTATATCATATTTCTTTAATTTGTGATAATATGTTACAAAAGACTTATTTTTGTTTTAGATTGTTTCTAGAAAGATTTTACAGCTAGTTTATTAATAACAAAGACTTAATCGATTAATTTATCAGAAAACAACTAACAATTAATATCAGGTAATTAACCCTGGCATGAAATGAGTTAATTGATTATTGCAAGCCAATTAATTGATTCTTATGACAGAAGATGACAGAATATAGGCGAAATGTACAAATTGAGGGTTTTAGTTTTGGTTCATTAACCATGTATCAAACTAGGAAAAATACAAAATTATGGGCCATTACATTTTACTGCTTGTAAGTAAATAACAACAAAACAAAACAAAGCAGAACAAAATTATGGACCCCAGTCGGAAACCAAAATAAGTAAATAACAACAAAACAAAACAAAGCAGAACATCGAAACAGTAGGAACTAGAGCCCTACTCTAAGTCTGGTTTAGATAAATGTTCAGTTGACACAGATCCACCTCCCATTCTCTTAGAATCGTCGAATGTACTCTGCCGTTCTACACCCAAGTGATTTAGACCAATGTTCAGATCTGGAATTCTCCTTATGTGTAAATCATGATGATGAAGTTGTGGTCTGAGAGATGAGAATGAACCAGTGATTGTCCCAAAAAAAGGGTTAAAGTTACCAACCACCACTGCTTCCATATGCCGATGGGAAATGTATATGATGTTGATGTTGCTTATTAAGGCCTCGCATGTGAACGGAGGATCTTCCAGTTTCTTGAATAACAGCATTAGAACTGGATAATGGTATCCTTACATGGTGCTGCTGTCCAGAAGAACCTGTTTTGGGATTTGTCTGCAAGAAAAAGGATGGTTTTTTGCATAATGTTGAAATTCATCTTTAACAGCCTTAAGAAAAAAAACATCTGTAAGACTAAGCAATGATTTTCTATTAACTTTTAACTAAGTCAAATTTTTATTTCATTTACTCTCTTTGCTTGCAACTGCAACAACTAGGGCACCCATATAGCAAGAACTGATCTTCTTCGTTGTTGACAAGTTAACTAAAAAGCACCTAAATATTGATTAATAATCCATAACAGAAACTAATCACTGATCAGTATGCATCTAAATACAATACATGTTTATTTAATTTTGTTTATAAAGTCATGGATCAAGAATCTTAATGAACTAAAACAATACACCATTCTTTAGATCTCCATATAGTAGCTAACAAAATCAGCAAACTAAAGTAGATAATCCAATCAAATCCAATCACTAACAACCAAGTGAAATTTCCTACAGGTCAAGGTTTACTGCTATGTCCTGATTTCTTGAGTGCAAGATGAGTAGCCGAGAAGTTACACATGGAAAGCTCATACAAGGTTGGTGTAGATTGTTCCTGGGAACTTAAAGCTAAAGTTCATGCATTTGAGGTTGGCCGATCATAGCAAAAGATTTGGTGGTTCTTGAAAACTCAAAGCTAAAAGAAGTCTACTTATCTTTGGACAAGAAAATTGAGCACGATTGTTCCTTAATGAACGTATATCAAGAAGCATATAAGATAAACAAGTATGGTAATAGGTGTTATACTTGTATGTGAATAATGAAGAAGTTCTGTTTGATTATTCCTGTCATGGCTGCTGCCATTTGTTTAGTGCTTCTATTTTGAAATGTTTGAGTTGGCTGATTGAAGTGCTTGCCCTATTATATGAGTAATTGAGTACTTTTTTTTTTGAGAAAGAGTAATTGAGTACTTAAGTAGTTCCTAGTTGCACAAGGGAGATCTTGGGTATGAAATTTATTACAAAAACAAGTACCTTGAAATTTATTACAAAAACAAGTATCTAATATCATATAACAACTAATTGATTAATATCAGGTAATGAACCAATTATTTTGGCATAAAATGAATTAATAGATTCATTAAAGCCAATTAATCGATTATCATGACAGAATAGAGGCGAAATGTAAAAAAGTTGAAGGTTTCGGTTACTTAATCTAGTATTCAATTAGTAAAAATACAAAAGTATGGGTAGTTACATTCTACCTCTCTTAAAATAATTCGGTCCTCGAAATTCAATTGAAGACTGGACAAATAAACACCTGAATTTCAATTTGAATTAGAAATGAAGTTTACGAATCGTTAAGAATTGATTTCAGTTTTGGCACAAATGAATATGACTGATATTACTAACTCAAGTTCAGGCATAAAGGTAACTTGGGGTTTACAATGGAACACCCCAGTTGGAAACCAAAATAACAACAAAATGAAATAAAGCAAAACATCAAAACAGTAGGAGCTTGGGCTCTAATCTACCTCTCTGCTCCGTGGACTCATAACCGACACGCCTTGAAATCTGTATGACATATTCTTCGAGGTCTTTCAGTCTGGCCTCTACTGCACCAAGTCTGCTGTCTAGCCGTGCGAAGTCAGTCCTAATCTCCCAGAAGACATCCAATATCTGGTGCAGTGCGGCCTGTCCCATGGCCTCCGGTGCCGCTGGCTCTTGCTGGTTAGCTTGTTGCTCGGGTGGTGGAACCTGCTGCTCCCACTCACCCTCCGCCTCCCCTGCGGAAACTTCAATCTCCTCCTCTCCTATGGGGCTCATCTGATCCTTTACAGTGCCTTGATTGACATCACCACCCTGTTCATTTTGACCAGAATTAACAGAAGGCAACCCATGCAATTTAGATAAATGATGCTTATGTTGCTGCTCTGTAGAAAGGTCATTAGGTTCTGCTGATGGTTGCCAAGAATTTAAAGTTTGTTTTGATGCTGTATTGTTTACCACAGTTGATACTGATCCACCTCGCATTCTCTTAGCATCATTGAATGAACTCTGCTGTTCTACACCCAAGTGATTTAGACCAATGCTCTGATGTGGAATTCTCCTTTTGTGTGAATTGTTAGGTTGTGGTCTGAGAGATGATAATGAACCAGTGGTTGTCCCCAAAAAAGGGTTAAAGTTGCCACCACTGATTTCATATGGCGATGGGAAATGTATATGTTGGTGTTACTGATTATAAAAGCCTTGTGTGTGAACTGGGGTGTTTTCAGTTTCTTGACTAATGGTGTTAGAACTGGATGGTAGTAATTGAGTTGGTTCCACTGCTCGAACATCATGTTCCTGAGATTCTTTAGTATTAATGTCCATAGTTGAATAAGTCGGCCCAGTCTTCACTTGGATAACTGAAGAAGTATTATGAGAATGGTCTGCAGCAGCATTCATACTTCTCGGATGAAGTTTTACAAATGCATGGGGATCATTAAATTGTGGTGGAATTGAAGTAACAGTTGGCATGCTTATAGGGTGCTGTTGTCCAGAAGAACTTGTATTTGATTTTATCTGCAAGAAAAACAATGGTTCTTAGCATAACGTTGAAATCTATATTCAACCGCCTTAAGAAAAAACATCTGTAAGGCTGCATAAACCACATACTATACCTACCTGTTGTTGCATTTTTGTTAATGCTATTCTAAACATCTGCTCATCCACAATGCCTTTCAAAAGCTGTACAAACTGATCTTTGGGTATTTCATCTCTCTAGAACAGATGACAACAAAATTGACAAAACCAAAAACTTAGTAATATGAAAAAGCCTTGACAACAAAATTTAGTAGTTTAGCACAGAAGAGAGGGAAAAAGGACATGATAGCGAAACTGGTTTGAGAAACCCACCTTCAATTTGTTAAATAAAGTTTGAAGTTGCATGGCCTTGTCCTTGGAAAGTTGGGGAATCAAGATAGGAAGCAACAAGCCAAATGGTACCTGTTTACTACAATTGACTTGGCTACTCAGTTGTTCATTGACTGTGGCTTGTTGATTACTCATCTGCTGCAGCTTTGCATACTGAGATTCACAGTTGGGATTATTTATTTTGATTACCTCATGGTTAAAGACAAGATCTTGAACTGCATTTGTTTGAGTATGTTGGTGGTAAACAGGTACAGTCTGGCCTTGGAGACATTCATCTTGAATCATAGCATTATTGTCTGAATGTAATTAAGAATTTGTCAACCAAACAGAAAAATAACATGAATCAACAGTCAGTATAGCATTCCTGTATTCAGATATTCTGATCTATATTAAATAATAATATAATAATCTATTAAAACCGACTCCAAATCTTGTTGATGACACCTCAGCTTTCTATTGTGCCTGCAAATTTTCCAAGTTGATTACATTTTCTACTATTAGCTAAATAAACAAGAACAGTCAGTGAACTTTTGCACATTGTATAGTATAATTTCTAACTCCTACAATTCCAAAACTCCCATCAAAGGCTCATTCTTTTCCAATTCCTCTATTAAATCCTTGAAACTCTCATTTAATTCCTACATTTCAACCTCCTTATTCTAACTTCTCCTTATCTTACTTTTTTTAAGTGAAATAGTGTGCATTCTGCAGTTTTTTTATAAATGTAGTCTAATGTTATGTTATGTAATAGACAGGGACAGGAAATAGTATGTAGACTGCTATATTTTAGAGAGAGACAGATTACGTTAAGATATTGTGACGTAAGTACAGTTCTTATGCTTTAAAGCTGTAGCATTATTTGATATGCCGGGATGCGGGTTTCAACCCTCTATTCCCCGCTTCTCAGCCCTTAGTGTGTGTGAATTTTGCCACTAGGCTCTTGCAACAAGAAAAAAGGATAAGATATTAGAGACACCTTATAATCTAAACTTAATTAACAGGAAACCTTATAATAGTGGTTTGGTAAACAAAATGGCTTACTACCTGTTTTAACTAACTTTAATAACAATGATAGCAACAATCTAACATATTTAAACTAGCTCTTAAGTAATGAATAATCAGATACATAAGTACAAATTCTTCTTTTTAAACAGTGAATGAGAACTAGAAGAAATATGTGATAAACAAAAGTGCGTAGATTTAAAGGGGGTGTTTGAAAGAAAACTAACTAAAAAGGAAAAGATGACAAGAATCTTAACAAGAGGGGTTAATAGTCAGCAAAACTACAAGAAATCAACCATGCTGATTTTGTTTGAAGAAAGAAGCAATAGCGGTGATTGGTAAATTGATATTGAAATTTGATATAGGGATTCATTATTTTAAGCTGGAGGACTGATATGTGAAACTTAGTTGTTGAGTGCAGTGTTGTCAATATCTTACGTTTCATGCAATCATCTTGAAAGATACAGATTCAAACGCAATCGATACAGATTCAATAGCCTTTTTCTTTTAATAGCAAATGTTGGTAATCAATTGTTAGCAATGCTACTGGGAGGGAGTTAAACACACAACCCCTTATCTCTCAAAAAGAGTGAATCTAATGAACAATGTACAAATATGATAGCGGGAGCTCAAATATAATGTAAATCGGTGAATACCTGCATCTGAATCAGGAAGCTGAGAATTAGAAGCATCTCCACCCATGTCTCTATTCAATGGATCTTGGAACTTTTCCACATCCTGTGGTCTGAGAGATGATAATGAACCAGTGATTGTCCCCAAAAAAGGGTTAAAGTTACCACCACTGCTTCCATATGTCGATGGGAAATGTATATGATGTTGTTGCTGCTTATTAAGGCCTCGCATGTGAACGGAGGATCTTCCAGTTTCTTGAATAACAGCATTAGAACTGGATAATGGTATTCTTACATGGTGTTGCTTTCCAGAAGAACCTGTTTTGGGATTTGTCTGCAAGAAAAAGGATGGTTTTTAGCATAATGTTGAAATCCATCTTTAACAGCCTTAAGAAAAAAAACATCTGTAAGACTAAGTAAACCATCTATTCTACCTACCAGTTGTTGTTGCACTTTTTTTAATGCTATTCTAAGCAGCTGCTCATCCACAATGCCTTTCAAAAGCCTTACAAACTGATCTTTGGGTATTTCATCTCTCTAGAACAAATGACCACAAAATTGACAAAACAAAAAACTTAGTAATATGAAAAAGCCTCGCACAACAAACTTTAGTAGTTTAGCACAAAAGAGAGGAAAAAAGGACATCATAGTGAAACTGGTTTGAGAAACCTACCTTCAATTTGTTCAATAAAGTTTGAAGTTGCATTGCCCTGTCCTTGGAAAGTTGGGGAATCAAGATAGGGAGCAACAAGCTAAACGGTACCAGTTCACTACGATTGACTATGGCTTGTTGATTACTCATCTGCTGCAGCTTTGCATACTGAGATTCACAGTTGGGATTATTTGTTTTGATTACCTCATGGTTAAAGACAAGATCTTGAACTGCATTTGTTTGAGTATGTTGGTGGTAAACAGGTACAGTCTGGCCTCGGAGACATTCATCTTGAGATTGTTTGTGTGATAAAGTAACAGAAAATATATAACATGAATCAGCAGTCAATATAACATTTCTATATTCAGATATTGTGAGTATATATTAAATTGGACTCTTAAATAATGAATAATAATCAGATTCATGATAACAAATTATTCTTTTTAATCAGTGAATGAGAATTAGAAGAAACATGTGCTAAAAGAAAGTGCTGAAACTTAAAGATGACAAATCAGACCCCAGTACGCTTCAATTAGAAAATATAAAAATGATACTTTAGAAGATAATAAGACAAGAATCTTAACAAGAAGATTAATGGTCAACAAAAGGACAAGAAATCAACCATGCAGACAATTTTTTGAAGAAAGAATCATCATGAAAATTGAAATGGGGATGCGTCAATTCAGATATGTGAAACTTAGTTGTTGAATGCAGTGTTGTTGGCATCTTACGATTCAAGCAATCATCTTGATAAATACAGATTCTACCATAATTGATACAAATATAATGGAAATTGATGAATACCTGCATCTGAACCAGGAAGCTGAGAATTAGAAGCATCTCCACCTATGTCTCTATTCAATGGAGCTTGGAGCATTTCCACATCCTTCTCTGAATGCACAGTTTCATCCTGCAGACAACAAAGTACAGTGATGGTACAAGTTAAGCCCCAATTCAAAATCAACAGATGTTTTTGGAGAAGTATACAGTATAGAGGAGAAAACCTCATCATCATTAAGAAGAATAACTATAGATGGGTCCATAAAGGAAAGCTCAAGAAAATGGAAGTTAACACAAATCTGAATTGAATATTTGATTGAATGAATGAATGATTTACACATTGGCTTTGTTTATATAGAGTAGATAAAAACAGTTAGGCCTCTAACAAACTCCTAACTAACTTTGATAACAATGATAGGAACAATCTAATAGATTTAAACCAGCTTAAGAATTTGCGTTCAAATGATTCATTTATTTTCTCAACTTATGACCGATGTCTATATGTCAGTACCGTCCGGGTGCAGTGCTTCATATTAGCTCACAGAGTCACAACCCAAAGACCTCGCCCGAGCCACCATCATCCTCCAAATTTCTAAACTTTACTTTTCGTGAAATAGCTCTTTTGGTTTCTTAATTCTTTCTCCAATCATTTCCTTCACACCCCAAGCTAACATTTTGTTGTCCAAGACTTTCAAGTTAGATGTGACTTTCAAGATTGATTCAACCCTGACTTTGTATGAGATTGTGCCTTCACAGATCTAAAATTTTCTTTTAAAAAATAATTGTTGGCATCTAATAACGTGACAAGAAAATTGAAATTTTAGTATAATTGTGATATGAGAAAAAGTCATTTGGTGGTGTAAATAAAACTAAGGGATAGCAGCAACACTAAGGGATGTAGGAATTGGCAAGAAGCTAAAATATGAATAAACAACCTTGAAATTGGGATTTAGAACCTCTAAAAACTTATAGTTTGGACAATACATTACCAAATTGATTTATGAATACTTGATTAGTTATATAGGTTTCATTTAATAAGTCTTATGACTAAAATTAACGTTGAACTTCAAATGATTTCATGTACCAAAACTAGTAACAATGTCCAGTTTTAATTTACCAAAGTCTAGGTTCACATCAGAAACAAGAACAAATAGAAAATCACACGATAAGGAACCATGATCTTAGTTAGGTTGAGGATTTAGAATTCTGATGATTATCCTCGAGTAGATTAAATACTTACTAGAATCTAAGGAATAAAGAGAGTAAAGGGAAAATATTCCCTACAACATCATTAGTTGAGACAAGAGATTAATAAGCAAATATTAGAAAACTGGTTCCATATTTATCTATTTTCAATCCAATCCAGCGTGAGTCGCTAAGAAAACTTAACAAGAGGATTGAGCACATGTCCAACAAAGAGGATTGTTTCGGTCAAATCTTCTCTAATTAGAAATAAGAAAGGGTGGTCGGCTACAAAGTCTAGTCGATGACTTATAATACTTATGCCCTTGATTTCAACAGTACAACCAGTGACCACAGCAGCTTCAGTTCCTTCTTCATTCACTTCGATGAAAGACTTGTGAAATATCTGGGAAACAAAATGTTCTTGATCTGGAAGAGAGTCCACCATTTTAGACAAAGAGAAATCTAAACCCACTCCTAACTCCTTCAGCATATCAGAAATTTCTTGTTCAAATGAAACCTTGAATCTTGGAATTCTGAAGTCACCTACTATGACTTTAGAAAGACGAAGCTTGTGGTGTAGTAACTCAGATTCAGAAGCCACCTTCTCAACCAAAGCTGACAGTCCATCTCTTGCATTTGGAAGAAAAATGTACATAGAGAATTTCCGCATATCTTCTCCTTTGTTATAAGGAAGACGGAGAACTTTAAAATCATCAAAAGCTCCAATAAACTGCTTCTCTCCATTGGTCATGAAGGGAACCTTGACCGAGCTTCCATTATGAATTTGAAAATCATAGTCTTTTGTTTCCGAAGCATCAAATTGTTGATTCCACACCCCTTTGAAGTACAGTGCATTAGCGAAGATGAGTTTTGTGAATTTGTTGACTGACCCTGGAGGAAGAATTTTCTCAATAAGGCCATTTGTCTCCTTTTTGGCCCATGAATTCACATCATTGGTCACTTTATCAGCCTACAAAATCATTCCAAATTTTACAATAAAGCATCATCAAATTTATAAATAAATTATGCAAATAGATAAAAATAAAAGCAATACTTGTTGGTGAAGAACGACTTAAAGGTTATTTATGCTTCAATTGTAGTGGAAGTCGAGGAGCTAAAGTGGTTATTTATGCGACGGTAGATCATTAATTAATAAAGCATCTAAGGCATGGATTGCAGTGAAAAAGAAAAATACCTTGTTCTTGAAATCTACGGAAGACAAAGTGGCATTATAATCAGTAGAGACTATTTGTTTGAAGGAAGGTTGAAGAGAAAGGGATTGTTCAATCCATAGGCCATTGGCAAAAGAGACGCAAGGCCCACCGGCAGGAGAAGGATCATTGAGTATGGCTGAAAGGAGATGAGAGGCAAAGGAGTTGAGATGATCAATGGATTTTGAGCCGAGGAAGTCGAGAAGCTTTTGATGTGTGGGACCCTCAGAGCCAGCCGCGATGATGCTGAGCACGGAGTGGATTAACAATGGCGAAAACACAACATTCTTTTCTTTAAGTTCTTGTTTGGAGAGAAAATGGTTGGCCATGGTCATGGAAACCTTGATTAGGTCATGGTTCATATCTCTTCTATTAGTTTAGAAAATGAGAATGTTGTTGCGGCTGGTCCCGTGGCACAGGAGAACGAGAGCGGTTGTAAGAAGGAGGTGGAGGAGAATGATGTTGCTTGTCTCGTGGCAGAGGAGAGATGCTGCGGCGGCTCCTGTGACTGTGAGGTCGAGGGGATGGAGAATGGCGTTCCATGATTATGAGTGGTTACAGAACCGAGAGTCGGGTGACAGTGTATATTAAGGTGAAAGATGACCTAATATTGACTGAAGGCAACAGGATAGTTGAATGAATTTGGTGCTAACTATTTTAATTGCAATATATAAAAAAAACGTTAACTTGTTAATCAAGTCATTGCCATCAAATTATTTACTTTTCTACTATATATTTCTTATAGAATTTTTGTCTACCGTACCTTTTCTACCATATTTTTTTTTTCTCTACCGTATCTTAGCACTGAACTTTTCTAGAAAACTGAGTAAATACAATGAATGGAGACGTTCCTATAACACATTCAATGCCTAACGATTATGAGGAATCAATTTATGGAAAGGCAAATAAATGTCATGAAGGCAGAATGTGATGAATGATGATTAATGTTTCTCTAATTAAAACAATTTTAATGGAGTAAATAGCAAAAACCCTGAATTCTTGCAAATACCCCCTCAAATTAGAGAAAAGGTGAAAACCAAAATTCACCCCTTCCTGGAAAGCTACAAAGGAGTGGTGTTGAAAGGAAACTCCTCCACCAAGCTGGTGGATATTGAAGGTCAACACAGGATGCTCCTGAAGTTCATGACGGAGTGTTTCTTTCAAAAGGATGGAGGCTCTGATCAACCAAGCAATGATCACAAGCTGGTTCTCTATT
>Ga0228710_1010841_pt1 | contig 12032 bp, 10 predicted proteins | sample MedpolnodulmetaG_FD_177995 | JGI IMG/M metagenome (GOLD analysis project Ga0228710, IMG submission 177995) | Root nodule microbial communities from Medicago polymorpha collected in Santa Monica, California, United States - pink nodules | ecosystem: Host-associated > Plants > Roots > Nodule...
GCATAAGCACGAATTTCATCAATTAAAATCATAATAATCACTTTGCAAAATAAGCACTTATGCATAGAATTAGGGAAGAAGCTATAACTAAGAGATTATGAATGAAATCTAACCCCCTTACCTCAATAAGCAATAATCCTAGCAAAAGCTTCAAATAAGCTTCTAGAATCTCTAGCTCCTCTTGGTTCTTCAAGTTTTTCTCTACAACCCTATTCTCTTCCTCTTGCCCCTTTCTCTCTTTACCTCTTCCAAAGCTTATGAAATAATTGTGTAACCCTATTTTCTTTAATGACTAATGCTTATATAGTCTCTACCCAATTGGGCTTAACCTCCTTAATGTCTTAATGGGCTCACCACACTTATAAACTAACTCCCAAAGTTTCTATCCACTAACAGTTAAAAATAATAATAACAACGATCACTTACCGGTTATAAAATAAATTACTGCAACTCACTAGTAACTTAATAAAATAGCAATGGCTCTCACTTAAGCATTAAAATAATCCTTACTGTGAAATTACTAAAGTACCCTTACTCCCAAAACGACCAAAATACCCCTGAGTCCAAAATGACTATAATACCCTTCTAACACCGAAATCCACTAATTTCAACCAAAATACACATAGAGGCAATTAATCACATATAAGCACAAATAAACACATATTAAAACAATTAAAAATCAAATCTAGCAAAAATCGGGCTGTTACACCCATCATACTTCAACAAGCATTGGAAGGACACCACTAGATGCATGGAAGAAATGACAAGAGGTTCATAAACAGCCCTCACCAACGGTTGTATAACACGGACAGAATAGAGTGCAAGGTAACAACTCAATTTGGGAGAAACCGTGCGAGACGTGGTTGAAGTGCAACATGGAAGTCGCGTTCCATGATCATAACCATATTACTTCTTTTGCGTGTTGTGTTAGAGACTTATGTGGACAATTTATTCTGGCTCAAACGAAATTGCAACGAGCAAATTTGATAGTTTTGGAGGGAGAGACAGTAGCCTTACTCGATGTCATTCACTTTGCTGATGTGAACAGATGGGACCGGGTTGTCTTCGAGTCTGACTCAGCTACTCTATCGTCTTCGGGCCATGGTGATTCGGAATTCTATGCTATTGTTTCTAGTATTATTTATCAGTTATCTTTACGTTCTAACTTCGAGGTGAAGCTTGTTAGGAGCAATGCGAACATGGTTGCTCATACTTTATCTAGAGCGGCCTGTTTTTGGGCTAGTCACCTTATTTTTTATTCTTATCCTTCTTGTGTTGAACATTGGTTGATTAATGATAATAGTTAACTTTGCTTTGGTAAAATTTTTTTTGATAAACTTCAATTTCTCGTTTCAACTATGATGTATTAGCATCTTCCGATTTTTGAAATCTGTCATTTTTTATTGTTGAAAGATTCTCGCGAACGAGATATTTTAAAAAGCATACAATAGAAATGGTGAATTTCGTCCTTAAGTCCTAACTCAACTGACATAAAAATCGAAATTGTTAGATCTGTCACTGTGACCATAGCTCAAACCTCAATTTCTTTACTCATGTGTGAGTTTTCAATGACAATTGTCGATTCGTCATTTCAACAAAAAAAATGCAAATTTCAAAAAATTTGGAGAAAAATGAGAAACTAAAAGTGAACTTAATAATTTTGTAGAGACTAAAAACTTATACATCCAATACACACACTTGTATGTATGTATGTATAGCCACTCATTGAAGTTTATAATCCGCACTCCCTAATCTAGGGGTAGCACTTGGGTGACATTGTGGTTGGTGACATTGTGACATTGACCAACCACAATGTCACAAGTGTCTTTTCTCTTTATCTTTCATAATATTTTTTTATTTCTTTGTACATGTGTGATATTGTGGTTGATCAATGTCACCCACCACAATGCCACCTAAGTATTTTCCCTAATCTAGGGTTCTGGATCCGCTAATGCCAACCATAATGTTTGTTTTGTATTATTTAATCTTTGATGACAAAAAAATAAAAAAAATTGTATATATTTTTATGAGCACCTGGACAAAAAAGACGGTATGTGATGTATGACTAGTCTACATGAATATTCAAAGCAATAATGTCAACAATCTCATCTCATTGCATCATTTGATCCCATAAAAGCAGACAAGCAGCCCAACAAAGTTGGTGACATTATCAGTCAACTCAATATGATCTGATCATCCCATCCCATCAGCCCACATCTTTGGAATTTCATTTCTCTTCTTCTTTCTTCAACATCTCAAAACACAAACACACTAACCATGTCCTTGTTTAGAAACCTCTCAAAAAGTTACTTCTTCACCACGAAACAACTTCTTAAACCCCCCAACTCGACCAACCCTTCTCACCTCTTCCCATCTCTCACTCATCTCTCTCGCTTCTCCACTTCAACACCCGGTTCAACCGCTCCGGTTCACTATGCGGCTCTCGGACCAACCAAACCACACGAGAAGCCACGCGTGGTGGTTCTCGGCACCGGTTGGGCCGGATGCAGATTCATGAAAGGATTGGATTCTAATATCTACGACATCGTTTGTGTATCCCCGCGTAATCACATGGTTTTCACACCTCTTTTGGCTTCTACTTGTGTTGGAACTCTTGAGTTTCGATCTGTTGCTGAACCTGTTGCTAGGATTCAACCTGCTATTTCCAAAGAACCCGGTTCTTTTTTCTTCCTTGCTAATTGTACTGGTATCAATGCTGATAAACATGAGGTATCTTTATTTTTCTTTTTCTTGTATCTAAACTTATTTGTACATGTCTATCAGGTGTTTGATTTTTTTTTCTTTTTTCAATTTCATGGCTTATATGGTTTAGTTATGGTTAGAGAAAAAAAGGGCTTTTTAGAGATCAAATTTACTAGGTTTGACTTAAATCGTAACGGAGTAAATTGTCATTTGGGTTCTTCAATATGTTAAGACGGTGTGATAGTCTCGGAATGTATCAAAATTACAAAAATACCCTAGAATGTGTCTTTCGCTAGTCAGTTTGATTGTCAAATGTGTCTTTTGTTAATTAAATTGATGCTATTATGTGTCTTTTGTTTGTCAGTTTGGTCCTTGAAATTACTCATTGTAACATTGTGAATTCTTAGACTTGTGGCATAAATAAAGTTTAGAAAGTTTGAGTGATTCTTACTTTACAAGTTGGTTTTGAGGAGTTGAGTTAGACCTGATATCTAACAATCAGAATTAGCAATTAACTAATCCAGGACCTCGGAGTGTGCTCCTCTCAAAGTCTTAGGTTTAATTCCTCTGATTGCTAACAATTCCTGTGTTGGGTCAGTCCATACAAAGCTTTGTTCTGATTTCAATTGACTCCCCAGCTAGTTAACGGGGGAATTGGTCTTGCGGATGAGTTGGTAATTGGGCAGGATTCCGAGTTTTACAACAACAAAAAAAGGCATAAATATGTAATGATTTTTGTCTCAAACTTTAGGAGTGGTAGTTTTTATAATTTAATTTTTCAAATGAATGTGTTTCTTAATAAGAATGATGAGTGGTTGGAAGTGATTGAATTAAATGTTGTGTTAAAGTGACTATGATGTGGCAAACAAGTATCGTTATGAGTTACGACTTTTGCATTTAGCATATGTTTCCGCAGTAGTTGTAAATTGAAATTTCCTCTGCCAAATGTGTTGAGGATTTAACGATGCTGTGATATATTTGATTTTAAGACTAGAAGTTTGTGCTGCAAAATGCGTTTTTGGCTATGAAAAATCATAGCATTATTATGTAGAGAAGAACTTTAGAATGTTCTGAAACTAAGTGGAATTTATTTGAGGTTTGAAAATTGAAACCATTAAAAGGTACCTTATTTGGGATTTGGAATTTACTATAAATGGTTTTTGCATTTTTTTAGGGTTGAAATACATAGTATCCTTTTATCCTACCCTAACTAGTGAGATACTTGGTTATTGTTGTATTGGAATCTTGACTTTCAAAGCAGTTCCTGACACTGGAGTCCCCAATGGAAATTCATTTTCATATATAAATTGTAACCGACCGGAGTAAATAGTCATTTGGGTTGTTTAATATGTCAATTATAGTCCCTGGATATATCAATTATAAAAACACCCTCAAATGTGTCTTTTGCTAGTCAGTTTGTTAAATTGGCGCTAGAATCAATGTGTTTTAGTTTGTCAGTTTGGTCTGTGAAATTACTCATTGTGACTTCTTTGTTGGGTGTTCATTATTGGAGAAAAGCTCAAATCACATGTTGCTTAGAGTTATGACATAAATGGAGTTTATAAAGATTGAGTGATTCTTATTAGAAACTGAGATGCATAGAAAGTAAAGGAAAGTGTAGAAAAGAAAGAGAATTCTAGAAATCAGATTTGAAAGAGCCTTGTATATTCCATTCTGATTTGCATAAGAGCACAGTGGTATATTTATAGTGCAACTAACAAAATTGTAACAGAATTCTAACTTTGGGAAAAGGGCAACTCTGAATACAATATATTCCTTTTTTTTTTTGAGGGAACAATATATTCCTAATAGCCTAGGACTTGGTTTTTGCAGCTAAGAAAGAAGTTGGGGTTATGCAACAAGCCAAACCAGGAGGAGTGTTGAACTTTCGATTTTCCTTACTGTTTCCTGGCAGTTTAGTTAGGATATTTTGAGAAATATAGTTTTTTATGTATAAAACTACATTCCATAGCCGTAGTACTGTTGTGTGTTCTGCTTTATGTATCTTACTTTGTATAAAACTTCAATTTACAATTCTTATGAAAAATAGGGTGAAACATCGTAACTTTCCTGGTTTTTATAACACTGTTTTAGTCTTCTTCAAATGCTCTTACTCCTTTAGACAGCAACGAACAAAAGGGTGTGATACTAGTATTTGTTGAAATAAATGTAATCACACTGCAGCTTAATTTGGGAGAGTCTGACACATTGTTTTGAAGGTACAATGTGAGACTGTAACTGAAGGAACACAGACACTGGATCCTTGGAAGTTTACAATCTCCTATGATAAGTTAGTAATTGCATTAGGAGCACAACCCACCACTTTTGGAATTCATGGAGTTTATGAACATGCAATTTTTCTTCGTGAAGTTTACCATGCACAGGAAATCCGTCGCAAGTTGCTCCTCAATTTGATGATGTCTGACGTTCCAGGTTTGCGATAATTTTCCTGTGTTTGAAAAATAATGCTTTTTATGCATTACCTTTGTAATCTGTAACTGATTTGGATGCAGGGATTTCGGAAGAGGAGAAGAAAAGGCTGTTACACTGTGTGGTTGTCGGAGGTGGTCCTACGGGAGTTGAATTTAGTGGTGAACTTAGTGATTTTATCATGAGAGATGTTCGTCAGAGATATGCTCATGTGAAGGACTATATCCATGTTACTTTGATTGAGGTATGCTTAGTATCATTAGATATGTGATGCAATTAAATAGATTATATACATGTTGTGGAAATTAGAAACAGTCATCTTGCTCTTGCTGTTGTCATTGTCGGCAATTCATTGTAATAATAAAATGGTTAGAAATACCTTAGAGTTCATAGAAGCCAATTTCGTGGTAAATTTGTTACAATATTTCTTCTGCATCCAAAATTTGTCTTTCACAGTAATTTTTGTTGCTAATCAATTTATTCATGTCTCTTCAGGCTAATGAGATATTGTCTTCCTTTGATGACCGACTCAGGCACTATGCCACCAACCAGTTGACAAAGGTGAGCTTTATGTTGTAAGTGTTTCTTTACTTTATGTTAAATATGTTCGTGTTGTACCTATGAATATCACGAGAAAGTCCCTTTACTGTTTGTTCAATATGTTCCTTTCCTTATGTTAAGATTTCTATTAGTCAGGAGTGCGACTTGTTCGAGGCATTGTGAAAGATGTAGAAGAAAAGAAGATTATACTTAACGATGGTACTGAGGTTCCATACGGGTTGCTGGTTTGGTCTACTGGAGTTGGTCCATCACCTTTTATCCACTCGCTGGATCTTCCTAAATCTCCTGGTGGAAGGTTTGTTTAGTCAACATAGTAGTTGCATTTATTTTCATTCCATGGACAACCGTTGCAAAATTTACAATTGGCAGCTGATTTCTATATGGATACATATAGTATTCGGATCTGTATTATCATGAAAGCAGGATCACATTGGTCCAAATATATTATTATTTTTATCAATACTCCAAATATATTATGTTTTAACACTAAAGCGTGTAAGTATTTATGTACAAAGTTCTCTCTTCACAGGATTGGTATTGATGAGTGGCTTCGTGTTCCTTCGGTACAAGATATCTTCTCAATAGGTGACTGCAGTGGATTTGTTGAAAGTACCGGAAAACCAACACTTCCAGCTCTTGCCCAAGTAACTTACATTGGTTTCATTAGTTTCTCCAACGCTCACTTTCATTTCTTGAATTCCTGTCAATGTGTAGGTTTGGTTTTAGTTTAACAATAAGGACTTGGTTAGTCCCTAAACACATTCCATTCTGAATGTGTTACTCCCTTTACTTGGTAGAGGTTCATGTATTGTATGTTCCTTTGCCTGAAAGCTTATTCATGTCAAATTAGGGTCTATTTGGACCGACTTATTTCAACTTATCTTCCGGTATAAACACTTGTGAGACTGTTTAGGAAAGCTTATGGAATTATCTTATGCATGTCCATAAGTTGTTTTAGGTTTATTTCCATAAGCTCTCCAGGATAGCTTATGAAAGCAGCTTATAGATTACGTGAAATTAATTAGACTTTATTTTATCTCTTATGATAGAAATGGCTTATACATACACACTTATATGATAAACACTTACCTTATAAGTGCTTAATTAAGTTAATTATCCAAGCAGGTGCTTAATTAAGTTAATTATCCAAACAGGGCCTTAATGTATTGCCACTTGAATTCCACAGGTAGCAGAGAGGCAAGGTAAATACTTAGCAGCCTTGTTAAACAAAGTAGGTGAAGCCAATGCAGGCCGTGCAAACAGCATGAAAGATATAGACTTGGGGAATCAGTTTGTGTACAAGCACCTTGGAAGCATGGCAACTGTTGGAAGTTACAAGGCTCTAGTAGACCTCAGACAGAACAAGGTAATTTTTATCATTCCTTAACCTTTTGTTGAGGCTTATCTGGTTTTCACACATAGTATCCCAGTAGAAAGGGACCACTAGACTTATCTGTGCTCGACCTAAAGGTCCTTTTGTTGGTGCTTTTAAAAACATAAAACAGTTTAATTCACTAACTTTTCTCCTACAGGATGCAAAAGGATTGTCTCTAGCAGGTTTCCTCAGTTGGTTTGTTTGGCGCTCGGCTTATCTAACTCGTGTCATTAGCTGGAGGAACAGATTCTATGTAGCTATTAACTGGGCTACAACTTTTGTTTTTGGCCGTGATATAAGCAGAATATGAAGAATTTTTTTTAGGTAAAATACTTTCAGAATGGCTAGGAGTTGTTCCAAAGAGCTTAAACCTATTTAGTTGTGACATTTTATTAACGCTTTGAAATTTAACATACTTTGCTTTATTTGTTTGCATTGCAGGTCATTATTAAAGGAATAAGTGATGAATTCCAGTTAGCTGAACAACAAGGAACTGTACTTGTTCATGATGTTTGCTACGTGCAATGTTCAATTTGGTAGAAATTGGTGGCACTTGAAAGGAGATTACACAAAAGATAGCTTGAAGAGGAAGGCAATAAAATATGGCAGTCTCAACAGTGTATACACATCAAGATTCAACTTTAGGCATCACGTATATTAGTTACTGAGCACAACAAACCAGTTTTCATGTTTATATCAACTGTTCATCATCAAGCAAAAATAATAATGAACTGTTCGCCAATTGTATGTTCAAAATAATGTGTGAAAAAATGATGCCTAAAATTGTACGAGACAATGAGTTAGTCCCTCAAATAAAGAAATTGACTACATCTTTGAAATTATAAATTGTAAAATAATTTAGTCATGTCTCACTATCTTTGATGAGAAATTTGAGATTTACATAACAAATATAAAGACTACTAGTCTGATATTCATAAATAATTTTAGGGGTTAATTTAATTTAAAATATTTAACTTTAGATATTAGTTTAAAATATTTGTCAAACAAAAATTAACAATAACTTTAGGGGCTATGATGTCAAACATCTCCAATAATTGCATGACTTCAGAAAGCAATTTGATGATGCACTTGATTTATTTATTTTTAACAGAATCTTTGGCCAGACAAGTTTGTTTTCTGTCATTTCAGGGCTATTACACGCACGAGTTCCTCGCATTGCCATTGATAATATTCATTTCTTTGATCTATTTTTCAGTTATTACAGTATCTCGATAATTTGATTTATTAATTTCTATACACATTTAGTTCAGAATTCATATACTTCCAGTTAGATATATGGTCAAAATTGTCCTTAATATCATTCTATTTTTCGCGTGGTAAGTGGAGTTTACTTGAGCTGAGCTGACAATAGCACAATGTCAGAATGTCGAAAAAAGAAAAATTATAGTGTAAGGCTGAAATTTACGTCTAAAGCAAACTTGAATTAACCAATATGGCTTCAGAAGTTACATGGTTTACAGTCAATTTTCCAGTATGGAAACATTACAATATTACATTCCTATGATATATCTATGAACCAGCCTCGGCTTCACAATGCAATGGTAGGTCCATTTACATCATCTTTGCCTGTTCAAATTAGAAGTCTTCATGAGATGCAATTCGACAAAAGAGCTAAAGCCCCAATTCTGAAGCACTGCTGACAAGTCTAGAATTTGTCATCCTTTTGGTGATCAGATCCTTCAACTCTATCTCTCCTGGAAACCTTCCCTCTTTTAATTTAGAGAACACCTTCAATGACAGATGAAGAATTTCAACGGGTTAAGTTCAGAAGCATTAAAGATGCCATTTACATTCCATCTACTCTAACCAACAACTCAGTAACATTATAGTCGCAGAAGTGCACAAATGAAAGCAACAGGGAAGTCAAAATTTGCTTCAGATAACAAGCTTTGAAACAGAGAAGACGACATGTTTATCACAATTTATTTACCATCAGTCCATTTCATAGGTGTTTTCCAAATAAACCGTAATAGTAATGATATAACAAATGATATACCAAAAAACTCTAATGAAAGAAACCTAATAATCAAATGACTTGTTGAGAACCAAATGACTTGTTGAGAGTCAAACACATGGCGAGAAACAACTCTCCCAACTTCCCAGTAAAAGCATGTTCAAATAATTGCAATCTGAAAGTAGACGTTCTAAACTACGAGTACAAAGGTTTTATATAATAAATCAAAGGGACTGCCATTTTTAATTAGCACTACTAGGTAACAAAACTATTTCTTATTTTTCAACTAGTATTGGCTATTTCTCATTTTTCAACTAGTACTGGCAAGATCAATGATGGTTGCTAACATGTTATATGATAGTATTTCATAATGTCAGGTGAATATCCAGTAAAATGAAGTGAAGTGGTCAAAATGTTGATAAAACTAGTCATGCAAGGGACCTATTCCTTCATGATTGATTATGAGTGCTTCCAAAAGAGTCGCAGGATATAAGTAAAGGATAGAAGAAGAGCACCAACCAGATCGCCGTTGAAGTAAACTTCAAATGCCCCGGAGCTCTGCAAGAATGATTGCACGGCATTTCCAAGAAGCCAGGTAGTAGCAATGGTTCCAAACCTATTAGCACGCAAGCTAAAATACCAAGGAGGAGGTACAACAAAACCCAGCATTGGAAATATCTGTTCACCTGCCACTACAACACCTATAACACCAATTTGAACAACTGGAACCACTTTGCTTAGCAGACGTTTTGGAAGTGGTGGGGGATAATTTGCAGGAATAACCTCAATTCCAGGAAAGGCAATCTCCAACATTTTTTTCACTGTTACTGCTGTTCCCCTACATAATTCAAAAACATCCATTTACACTGACTATCCCATTCTAAACATAATCATGCACAGAAAGACAAGCAATCAACCAACTATATGAAATATGATTCAGCAAGCAGAGCAATGGTAAGTAGATCAAGGAAAGTGACCTAAGGAATTAATATCTAGTTCATTAAGGAAGTCCACCATGAATTTCATGATAGTAAGTTACTGTAGTCAATAGCGTGCTATAGCAGCAGAGCATAGCATAGCGGTAAGAAACCACTACGGTGGGCGTAGTAGCGATGCGGTTCAAGATAGAGGCCGCTATAGCTGCTATAGAGGGTAGCAGTAGCGGAACGGGTAGCGGATTCTGATCCACTATTGGATTTTAACAGGAAAATCCCACATTGACCCTAATTTTAAAACCATTTTAAGGCCATTTTGGGGATTTCGTATAAGCCCTAACATTTTCCCAACTCTTTCTCTCTTCTCCGCTGCAAAACACACAAAACACGATCTGCAAACTGATTTGCAACCCTCAAACGATCTGTAAACCGATTGCCATCGTTGTCCACTATTCATGTTCCATCTATCTTCCTCTATTCTTTGTTCTTTTGGATTTAATGTTTTAACTAAGACTTGTGAAATTTTGTTGGAGACTTGAAAGCTTTCATAAGCTTATTTATTTTCTTGACATTTATTGGTATTTGGATTTGAATGTAATGTTCTGTGGATGTTTGAGTGTTTTGATTTATGAATATTTCATGAGAATTGAGTATTATATTTAATTTTATAATATATACGTTTGTTTATACTGTATAGTATCATTCAACAGCGGTCTTCCCGCTATACGCCCGATATCCCACTTTTGGGGTCGGCCGCTATGTGCCGCTATCCGGGATTGGCTAGTATTCTAGTAACTTAGAACATCTCAAAATTGATGTGCATGGAATGATTTGTGTTCCCCATTGATAAAACTAGATTTTGGTTTTCAACGTCAACTTTCATTCTTTCTCTAATTTACATTACATTTACTATTTCCATATAACTCACTTCAATCCTAGTCAAGTCATATGGATTTGAAATAGTGTATCAGCAGTTGGGTCTTTCTATTCGGAAAAATCCAAGTCTCACATTGAAAAGAGATAAAACTTTAAAACAAGTTTATAAAGAGTGACATCTTTGACCTTGCAGTCGGTTTTGTAAGGATGAATTAAACTCAATATAAAAACCTAATACATCTTTAACTCTTGATCGACAATACCTAACTCTACTAAATATATACTACTTCTAGACCTGGTAACTCGTTGTAATTTAGTGAACATATAAGAAAAACTAAACAGCAAGCACAAGAACAATCTAAAACAACATTTCTCTGGCTAACTACTGAGAATCAAAATTTCAAAGCATAAAATACACAGATAACATTTTGCATTGTAGATGCATAAATAAAAGAAGAATAAGCCATCAATTTTGTCTTTAAAGTATAAATCTTTCTTCAATTTAATTCCTAAAACTATATAAATATAATAAGGATTCTCTAAAGTATATTACGTACTTGTAGGAGCAAGAAGAGCAGAAATTGATATTAACAGTGTTGCCAAACCCTGCACCTCCAATATTAGTCGTGAGCTTCTGAGATCAAACACAAACAGAATAATAATTAGACATGTTGTGATGATGAAAATATAACACTGATGAAGTAAATTGGTTGACGGAATAGAAAATTACCTCGGAGTCGGAGGGGAAGGGTGTGGTTATTACTGGTTGTGATTGTTGTTGTTGGTGGTGGTGGTGGTGGTGAGAGGGTTTTGGCGGTGGAGGAGATGATGTGAAGAGAGAGAAGAGGTCGGAGCAGAGGAGGAAGAGAGGTAAACCTACTAAGAGAAGTTGTGCGCGATCCATGGCTGAGCTGAGCGAAGGTTATAGGACTAACTTTTTGTGCTTGGGGTGTTCTATGTGAGGAATTTATAGAGAAATGATATATGTAAATTCATTCCAACATTTTGACAACCATGTCTTTCGTAATAAACATATGATGCATTTATTCTCTTTTTTTTTTCTTTTTTTTTATTGTTTTTGACCAATAAAAAGAGAGAAAAGAAAAGTTGTTACAATAGTTGTCTTAATTGGTTTTTTTTTTTTTGATCAAGCTAGAAATGAATTAAAAATCAGGAA
>Ga0228710_1010842_pt1 | contig 12030 bp, 10 predicted proteins | sample MedpolnodulmetaG_FD_177995 | JGI IMG/M metagenome (GOLD analysis project Ga0228710, IMG submission 177995) | Root nodule microbial communities from Medicago polymorpha collected in Santa Monica, California, United States - pink nodules | ecosystem: Host-associated > Plants > Roots > Nodule...
CAAGGTTTATTATGAAAATGATTTTTGTGATTTTTGTTATTTGAATGTTTTTGTTGTTTTTGAATATTAATGAAAATTAAACTAACGGAGCAATAAAAAATAAAAGCGCGTGGACTTTTGTAGTGACGTTGGATCACCACAAAATCCCTAACCTAATTTTTTTGCATTTTAACATATATAAAGCGGTAAAGAAATAAAAGAGGACACACACACGCACACTTTTCTCATTTATATTGTTTACATTGAACCTAAATACATTCTAATTGCTGCTGGAAAATAAATGACAATAATTAAAATGCTAAATGATAATAAAAATAAAATGAAACACAAAAAATGCTAAAAAGTAAGAGAATAAAAGAAACTAAGAGAGAGGGATAACCGAAGGGAAAAAAGTACCGAAGGAACAAGATTCCAAAGGGACTTTTTCCGAAGGGACAGAAAAAAGAGGGAGAAGAAAATAATAGCTCGTCAACACAAGCTAAATGAGGGAGAAGAGAGAAAAGTTCTTTGACAACTCAAGAGAACTTTTGGTGTGTGAATTTGTGAGGGATGAGGGCTCTATTTATAGGTGAAGAGGTTGATGAAAATGGAAAAAATGGTTTAATGGTTTTTGATGAACAATTATGATGAATTTTGAAAAAAGAATGTCAAAGTTGACACTTGACTTGAAATATTTTTGGATCTTGGACATATTTTTTGTGACCTATTAGACATTGACACCATTATTTTTTGGACATTTTGGACAATTAGTAAAAACTAAAATAAAAGTGATTAAAGTAAAAGAAAGAAAAATGACTAATTAAAATTAAAATTAAAAACTAAAATTAAAATTAAAAATAAAAGAGAATTAATAAAAGATGGAATTTTAAAAGATAAAAGTAAATAAAAAAATAAAGATAAAAGAGAAGAGAGTCCGAATCGGAACAAAAATGAGGTATTTTAAAATACCTCTTTGTTGAATTTTTCACTGAAAAGTCAGAGACTATTCAGGATCAAACAGTGTATGAATGTAAGACCTTAGGTCAAAAATTGGGGTATGACAATAAACATGCAAACATCTAAACATTTAAGCAACACAAGTCATTTTCATCTAAACAATGTATGACTTCTTGCCAAAAAAACCAAAATTTAAACAAATCTAAATCTAAAAAATTTCTAATTTAAGAGAAAAAATCTAACATATAAACATAAAAGCTTAATGGCGTTTGATTATGAAAACTTACTTGTTAATGGAGTGTTGTTTGATTTGGAGTTGAAGAAATTTTGGATTTTGGTGATTTGAGAGAAATTTTGGAAATTTTAGATGAGAAATGAGGAAATGAGGTTATGCTTATGTTTAAAACAACACGCAGCGTGAGTTAAGTCACGCTGCGCTACTTAGCTCACGCGGCATTACTTAACTTGCGCAGAGATTAACACTTGCGTTAGTTAAGTAACGCAAGGGTATTTTCGGTAGTTCAGTTCGGCACGAGCAAAATGTGTTAGGAGAAGAGCATAATTCATTTTAATATAGTTTAAAGGGTCATGGATGTTGTGTTTATGAGAATTGATTTTGTTATCTAAAAAGATCTAGCGGCGCAGTTTGTTGTCCACTTACTTTCTATTTAAATTCAAATTAAATTAAATTATCTATTTAAATTAATTTTTTTCTAAACTTTTGAAGTCTTCTTTTTTGTTTTTAAAAAAATATTCGCAAATTGAATTATTTATATTATCTTAAATATTATTTCAGACAAAAATCATTAATCCAAAGATTATGTTTTTTGAAGCCAAATAGTCGTTGGTTCTTGGCATAATTCAGTGACCTTTTATATAATTTTTAATTAAATGCAATGTGCTTTCTAGAGAGAGCCTGAAGAGAAAATAAAGATAATGATTCACGTGAGACTAAAAAAATTCATCTAGGAGTATTTGACATATATGTAGGGAGATCCTAAAATGTTTTTTTAGCCTAGTTTTACCTTTTTATTTCACTAATCTAGTAAATGGAAATGGTAAAGATAAAACAAGAAGGATTTAATTTATATATGTAAAATATTTTCACACATACATTTAATCAATATATTGTGGAGATATTTTAAGATGTAAACTTTATTTTTTAATAAAAGGACACTATAATGTGAATGCATGTGTAAAAAAAACAAGAAAGGATGATAACCACAAATATTAATATGAAAGGCAAACTTTTCTAGGAATATGCATGTAAGATTTTTTTTTCCTACGGGGATATGAAAAAAAATGATGTATATGCCCCTACTTGAACAACTTGATGCAAGGAGAAGACGTCACGAGCTAAATAATGCTAACGTTTTTTTTTTCTTTCGAGTTATGCATTTCAAATGGTTTTCTTATATGATTGAACTGAATTTTATGGTTGAAGTGGAGGAAAGATGCGATGAAAATGATGGTAGAGAAAATGACACGAGAGAAATGTTACGGTAGGTATAAAAGATTGTGGTTTGAAAATGATGGTAGAGAAAATGACACGAGAGAAATGTTACGGTAGGTATAAAAGATTGTGGTTTGTGAAGAAAAATTTCTGACTCTGCACCTTGTTGTCATATAAATCTTTGACTTATGATTAAATATAAAGTAGTCCCTGAATATACAGTTACGTTATTAGTTTAGTCTCTGACGTTAAAAACTTTTGTTAACTGATGAGGTGGTGTGTATGAGGTGTCACATGTACTAAAGTGAAAGTAGAAAATAATCATTTTGATCCTTAAATCAAAAATCACTATCCTCAAATTGAATCTTAAATCCCTAAATCCTAAATTTAATCCATAAATCTCATCTAATTTCCTCTTTTGTTCAAAATTAAATTTTTTTTTTGTTAATTCTCTGGATTGTGCTAAATTATAATGTTTATAAGAAATCACCGTATTTTCCTTTCTCTCAAGAAATCACCATATTTTACTTCTCAATTTCAATGAGTATAATCTTTCTCTCATTATATAGTGTAAGTGCACTAAAGCTTATTAGTATGTTTCTAAATGCATATTTGATAAATGTGTTTTAGTATAAAGTAAAATATGATTGAAGCTATTCTCGATTAGTATGTTTCTACATGCATGTTTGATAAATGTGTTTTAGTACAAAATAAGATATGGTCGAAGTTGTTTTAATCATGTTTAGTTAAGTCAAAGTTTGGAGGAATACTCAATTGTTTGACGATTACAAAACATACATATATTTTTAGTAAAATCACATTTGACATGAGACATACTATTAATTATAAGAGTCTACACCATATAAACTAAATTCCTTTGATTGGCAACTCAAAAGATTTGAAGTTTACTGCGTTCATTTCTTACCGCAAATCTCCACTGATTAACAAAAAAAAATTTGATTTTGAACAGAGAGGAAATTAGATGAGATTTAAGGATTTGAGAATTAAATTCGAGATTTAGGGATTTGAGAGTCAATTTAAAAAGATAATGATTTTTGGTTTAGGGATCAAAATGACTATTTTCTACTTCCACTTTAGTCTACACTCATACACACTACCTCATTGGTTAACAAAAAAATTTAATGTTAAAGATTAAATTGATAACGGAGATGCACATTTTAGAGAGTATCGCTTTCTATTTAATTCTAATAAATTTGCCTAGTAAATATAACCCATCAATCACACAAAAATCAATTAAAAAATCGAAAAAAGAAAAAGAAATGTGCGGAGGAAAAGCATGCCTTTTTGTGGGATGGGTCAAATTTATTAGGCAGCCTGAATGTTAGGTTGTGTGATATCAGCACCTTGGGCCATTTATTGTGTTTGGTCCAATAATCTATGGGAGAGAATTACACACTCTTAATTTTTTTTTTAAGGGAGGAGAGAATTATAGACTTGAAACAAAGAGATGAGAGGAATTATTAGTTTGAGTCTGGTTAACATTTTTTTAATTATTAACGTAGAGATGTGAGAAATTGTAGATTTTAGGCTATGTTCTAACGTATGAATATCTTTATTACTTTTTTTTTTTTTGAGAGGGAATATATTTATTACTATCAATTGTTTTCTAATTAAAATAAATAAATATAGTAATTTTTGTTAGTAGCATGCTTTTTTAAGTTTAAAACAATGCTTTAATCCTGAATCCTGATGTATAAATGGATCCGGAACCTCAACCGAAAAATCATCTAAAGTACTTATGCCACAATTTTTTATTTTTGAAAATAACTTATGCAACAAAATTTAAAGGCTGATATTAAATGTAAGAATCCGTTTGTTATAGTTTTTTTAATGAAAAAAAAACTATTTTTTGGAATAAAAGAACAATTTTCATTTGTTTGTTACAAAAATTCAAAATATGAGAATACAAAAATTCAAAATATGAGAATTTGTAAAAAAAATAAATCTAAAAACCATCTCGAATGAAAAAGTTTTTTTAGTAGCTTCTCAAACAGATCATTTTTTTATAACTACTTATTTAAAAAAATGTGATTTTTCTGGTAAAACTAAATTGGCCGTAGAAATTTAATAATGAATAGCGTATGATAAAAATGAGTCCATATAAATCTTTCAAAAAAATAAAAACAATGAGTCCATACAAGGAAGAGAAACTCTTACTTGCTCACAGAAATGTAATTTGCTTTATAGAGCCTGATGAGAAAAATAAAGAAAATGATTAGTCTTAATGAATTTCAAGCTAATCGAATGCCTCGTGAGTTTGTTTATAGGTTGGTATCCGTTATTATGGTTCGTTCAAAAAAAAAATGTCACGTAGTCTAGTGATTAAAATTCACCTTTTTTAAGGTGAATAAGTGAGGTGTCCGGAGTTCGAACCTCAACCCCAATATATAATAATGCATGTCCTGCCAACTGAGCTATGCTCACATGGACTCGTTCAACAAATTATGTTAATTATTATGGAGGAAAATAAAATCCAATTATTATTGTATTTTGCTATCGAGGAAAATAAAACATAAAGGAAAATATGGTGACTTGGGTTCAAACTTAAAATTTCACATAAAATATCCTCTTAGACAAACGATTAGGCTTTAACAATGAGGACATTAATAAAATACAATGAATTTACTTTGATCAGAAGTATTTTTTTTGTTTGTGGTGGCTGAAGTTTGAATCCTAAACCTTGCATATATTATGCATTGTCTCTATCAACTGAGTTAAACTCATCAGAACTGATTAGAAATATTTGACATTAGGCAAAGAGGTTTCAAAATGATGTTATTATTTTATTATACCATAAGTTTCACATTTTTACCGTTAACAAAGGGGCGTACCACATAGCTGTAGCTTTTTTTTGAATAAATAATAGTTTAACATATGATGCCCCTTTGGTGGTCTTTCAAACAAATCAATTTTCACTTTGTTATCGAAAACATGATAAAAAATATGATATCATTATTTTATCTTTTAATATGTTTGATATACATTTTCTGTAAAAAAAAAAAAAGTGTTAGATATACATTTGATAGTGACGAGATAATATATATTCAAATTACAAATTATCCTTATGATACCCCAAATTTCAACAATTATGTTTAATAGCCTTTTGTGTTTTTATTTTCATTTAGTTTTTTTTAAGAGGTATTTTCGTTCAATTTTGGTTTATGTCATCCAATCTTGTTCTATTTTATTTTTTTCATTAATATATTAAGCGTTAAATATATTTTTAGTTCCTATAGATATGTCAATATTTCGTTTTAGTCCCTTTAAAAAATTTCTTCAACTTTTAGTCCTCCAAAAGCTTTCCTTCCTCACTTTTGGTCTCTCCTTTAAATTAAACTCATATGTAGAATTCATATTTTTAAATAAAATTTTGCAGAAAAATTTATAATATAATAAGAATCTCTCGATTTACTTAAGAACACTACCTCGATTTTTTTTTAACAAAACAAGAATTAAACGAGTTTTTATATTTTTCGCGGTTAAAAATTCATATTTAATATATATTATGTTAAAAAATTCTAACTTTTTTAGAAGAGATTTTTACAATATTCTACACATTTATGCATAATTTTTCATTAAAAAAATGCAAAAATTAACTTAAAATAGGGACAAAAAGTAGTAATTGAAATTTTTTTAGGGATTAAAAGATGAAGAAATTTTTTATAGGGACTAAAACAAAAATTTAGAATATTTATAGGGACCAAAAACATATTTAACCCATATATTAATGATTATGCTGCAAGTAATTTATAAGGGTATGAGGTTCCAACTTAGTTTGGATCTTTTTCCTCTATAACTTTGCTTGGACATTCACTTAATTTACCTTAAAATAATTAATTAATAGAAAATGTTGAAAAATCAAAAAGATATTAAATAATTTTATATAACTTAAAAAAAAAACATTGACACTACTAAAACAATTTCATTTTATTTAAAATCACGAGTAAAAAAGTTACCCTCTCCATCCTTTTTTATATGATCTCGTGCAAAAAAAAATAAAAAGTTTTGTTTCAAAATACTTCATCCAAAATGAAATATAAGCAAAAATGGTAGTTGAAAAGTTGATGTAATTGAAATAAATTATTTCCTTCAAATAATATTTTATTGCAATCTTTTTTGTTACTTATCTCCTTAACCATTGAAGGAGTAATACTTTTTTATACATTTGATGAATGTTTTAATCGTTGACAAGACACCTTAGAGCGACTTGATAAGCAGGAAATATAGCACTATTCATAACAAATGCTCTAACAAGTGTTGCTCCTAAACCTCTCCATAGCACAACAGAACCTTCATCTTTGATTATCTTTAGGGTGCAATCCAAGATGCCTTTGTATTTCAATGAAGAAGATGTTTGAGCTTGTAATCTTGTCTTTATAACATCTGTAGGGTAGTTGAAAAGCCAACTTGCTATCCCTGCCAATCCCCCTGCTACAAACATAGTACTCACACTTTCTTGACAACTTTCTCTACAACCAGGGTGAAGTCTCTCTCTTGTGTACTCATATGTCCCAAAGTATAAGGCAAGAGCAGGTGCATCTCTAAGAACAGTGATGCCAAATCCTCGATAAATGCCGCGAAGGCCCTCATTTTTCCAAATGTTCTTAGCAAGACTCATGGGAGCACTCCTTTTGTTTTCAGAAAAATGACCTATGTTTTTTTGTAGTTGAAGGCGAATTTTAATCAACTCAACAGGGGAGATCAAAAGACTTTGGAGAGCACCTGCACCAAGTCCTCCTAAAGCAACATTCACCATGGAAGGAGGTCCATGTGAGGAAGTAGAAGGGCTAAAAATTCTTGTAAGAACGGTATAACTTTGAAAAATCATAGCATTCTGCATCCATAAAAATAAACACAAAAACTTATTATATGGTCACTAGTGATTAACATTTTTTATATTAGATAATGAAATTGCTATATTGTCGACTCAACTTATTGGGGGCACACGGTGTGATTTAATTGGACCATGTATGACATCAACAATTAAAAATAACAATTTTTGAATTTACAACAGTTGAGTTAATACAAAAACACCTATAGAGACTAAAACAAACAAAAGAAAAATAGGTCAATTCTACAGGACACAGTGAGACAAGTCTTACATTATGCATAAAATAATTTTTACTATTGGATAAATAAATTCTACCATTATATTAAACTAGATATGATGTGAATTATTGATGCAATGGTAAAGTGGACACTTGTGTGGTGTAAGACCATTTTACTTATGCATGTTAAAAAAAATAAAAAAAAATAAAGGAAATGGAATCTCATGAAGAAACTAATTCTTATCTACGAACAAATTAAAGCTTTACTTTTCACATATACAAAAATTTATTTAAAAATGCATGTTAAGAAAAAACTCTTGTCATAAAATCTGACAATTTGATTGAGATTGACTACGGTCAAAAAATTGATAGAGACATGCAGTCGACTCAACTTTGGTCATTGGATCGAGATCAGATGGTTTAAATTTCAAACTCGGTTTTCAAATTCATTCGATCTCGATGTAAAAATAAAGTTTTAATTTATTTTAATCTACAAAATCTCAAAAATATGAATGTACATTAAATTTGAATTGTTCCATCTCAATTTAACGACAACGGGTTGCCGCTGCGTGACTGCATCAATTCTTTACCGCAGAAAATCCTATTTCGCTAATTGATAATGAAGTGATCAAGGTAGAAAAATTAACCTAACCTGAAAACCAACAGAGGCCAAAGGAACAGCCATACCACGATACAAAGCAGTAGGTCCTTCCTTTGCCAACAAATTTCTAACGATGTTGATAGCAGATGCATTGCCAGATTGTTGTTGCATGACACGAACTGTATCCAATGGATAACTTGAGATGATACCAGCAGTGCCTCCAAATCCACCAGCTACAAACTCTCTCCCCAAATTGTTCATCACAACATTTTCTTGCCAAAACTCCATTCTCTCTTCTCTCAATTTTCCTGTTGTTACATCAAAGAGAAAGCCAACCACAAGCTATACACAACATACATATAAAACTTCAAAAATTGAAATGTGCTCTTTCTAACTTTATTTCTTATAACCTGGAAAAAAGATAAAACCGAAATGTAATGCACTGAAAAATATGGAGTGTATTTCCAAGAGAATGCGTTTTTGTTGAAATGGATGAGTGCACAATACTGAATTTATTTAGGTAGGTTGTGTGACATAAGCTCCTTGGGACCTTTAGTAACTATGTAAGTCCTACATAATAAATTCTTTTTCAATTAAACAAACAAAAATCTTGCCGGCACACTTTTGTCAGCCAAGAAAAAAAAAACGTGTGTTAAGCATGGGGGTTTGTCAAAATTACATTGAATCATCGTAATTTTGTAAAAGTTACTTTCCGTAGTTTTTTTTTTTTATGCTTATTATGATGGTTCATTATAATATCGACAAATTCAATGTAAACAAATTATATTTTATTAAATTTTCCCTCAAAAAAAAATTATATTTTATTAAATATTCATTAAATAAAATTTAATTTAATTAATCAAAGCACTAACTTGGCGTTTTGAAACCAGATAGATAGCTTATTCTTGGCAATATTCAATGAATATTATACTACATTTATCCCATAGTCACTGTTGTATTTGACCATTTCACAATCATTAAAAAAAGACAAGTTGGTAAAAAAAAAGATAAATAAAAGAAAGACGATTTTAATTTTAATAAATCATCCTTGTTAACTTTAGTTGTATTTTCATTATCATATATGCAAAGTAAAAGAAATAATTTAAGAGTGATGCATATAAATTAATTATAAGAGAACAGTTGGGAAAAAAAATCAATTAACAATATATTGAAAATCGAAAGAGACACACTTTTTTGATTTATTTTTTTTGCAAATATGACAATTATTATAAGACATAGATTATAAACTGTTTATTATGTTTACTAAACATTTATTATTGTACTGATCCAATACTTGTATTAAATGTTTTCAATTATTAAGGAAAATGCTGATAACTTTTTCAAAGAATATTTATTTGGAAATAGAAAATTATCTTACAAAAAATATGATATTAGTGTGAATAAAATTTTGATGCATGTGAAGAAATGAAAACTAATGTACGATTCAACTATTGTTCTTAAACCACTCATAACAACCCATTGGAGAGTAACCAAACAATTAAACTTAAGTGATTAATGAGCTTTATCAAAGGATGAATTGTAGAAAAAGACTAGAGAGAAAAAAATTACGAGGAAACACCTGCTGTAGAAAAAAAACATGGAAATAGGAAAACCTATAGACTACGTAGTAAGGCAAGTAGATCTGATGTATGATAGTCGGATCACCAAAAGTAAAGGAAGACGTAGAAAAATTATAATAAACTATTAAGAAAGATTTTTGTACCAAAAAAAAGAAGAAACTATTAAGAAAGATTTAAAAATTAATGAGTTGGATTGAAATATATGATTTATGAAAGAATATTGTGGTGTAATTCCATCCATGTAACCGACACCACCTAGTAGAAAAAACTTGGTTGTTGCCGTTGTTGATATAATTTTATTTTAGGATATTTTAACATATATATTTTTTTGTTGAAAGAACATATATATTTTATGTTTAGTTAATTATCTAGTATTATATTATAGGTCAAATATCTATCGCAGTCTTTTAAGTTAAATGTTTATAACAAATTAATAATTTTTTTATTTATTTTAAATTGATTCTTTAAGTCATAAAACATTTTCATTGTTATGCGTTATTTCATTAAACTTTATTAAAATGTGTAGTGACGGGTCCAAAAATTTTTTTTTTTTTGGTCCAAAAAAGGTTTATGTCACCAAATATGATATTCTGAATGTCCTTTAATATTTTCTACTGCCAATTTTCTTCGACCAAGACTGAACATGGGTTCGGTTTCCGATTCTCTGGATTCAATTTGTTAGTTTGGTGTGAGTTTTAAAAATATATATATTTTTAAAACGACTTATACTTTAGAAAGGAAATCTTATAATTTTTGTATAATATGATTTTTTTTCTTCTCAAAGTGATTTATAACATAATGACGATAAATTTATACTATATGAAAATTTGTTCAATTTTAATTTCGTGTGCCTACTTTTGTAAAAAAAATTCATATTCTTATTTTTACTAATAATATTTTTATTTTCATTTTATTTTATTATATTTAAATATTATTAAAATGCTCATATATATATATATATATATCATGTATATATTTCATTCTTTGTTTCAACTTTTTCATGTAAATAATGTATTATTCAAAATATAAATCAATATACTGACTGTGCCTTCAAATCCACATGACCCGCCACAAACTCTTGCCCGCATTTTTCCTTATTACAACTTACTCTTCCAAAACTCCATTCTCACTTCCTCTAACTTTCTATTTCTATTTTTTTACATCCATGAGACTGCATGCACACACCTCAACTGAAAAAAAGGACCTACAATTTAAATTCGTTTTTTTTAAGGTTTTTGTTTCTTAAGACCTACAATTTAATTTCGTTTTTTTATAAGACCTACAATTTACACGGATCAAATTGTACTTTGTGTAACAAGGACAGACAATGCAACCATAACGAAAGACACTGGCTTTATTGATGTAAGATTTTTACATGTCATAAAACTATTTACAAGTAAGTATAATAGGATCGTATCCGCAGGGAGTTGCGTATTTCATAAGTGTTTTCACAATATTCATCACGTTAAGTGTTTGGGTATAAATTGTTTGTTTGCGTAAAACTATAGTTTCAATTCGACATAAAAGTAAAACGAGAAGAGATAGGGCTATTTCGCTTGGGGTCAGAGACATCAACCAAGCGTAACAGCTGCAATCTCTCGACCAAATAACGAATTCTAACCTTTTTAAACGATATTATCACAATCACTCGACAATATCATTCGTGTCCAAATGATATCGTTATTTCTTAGGGATCGTTTAAACGTCGATTTCCCAAACATTTAAACGATCACAAAGTCGATTGGGTAGTTTAATCGACGATTTCCCAACCGATTAAATTACCCAAAAGCATTAAGTTCTAGATTAAAAGTGATTATTAAATATTACCATCCATGTCTAGAGTGATAACTTAAGATAGATTGCTATTCTATTTCTAGATTCAAAAGTATGTGTCCATATCATTTTCAATCTCAATAAAACAGTAAATGCAAGAATAACAACAATATTGAATAAATTGCTAGAACCATATATTAAATGATCAAAAGATTACATAATAGCTTGTTTGAATACCTCAAAACCCACAAGGGTAGATGTAGCTACATATGTCTATGATAGCTTTGCAAAGGATGAAGAAAAGATGAAGATTCAATGCCTAGATCCATGATGTCTCAACAAATCTTAGATTGAATCTACTCCTAACTACCTTGCTTTGTGTTTCTCTCTCAAGAAAATATCCTAATCTCTCTCTAAAACCAGAAAAGTATCAAAAACTATGTAATGTTCTTGGAAAGAGAAGAAAGAGCTATTTATATGGGCCAAATTCGTGCTCGTTCGCTTAAGCGTACGAATGCACGCTTAAGCGACCCACAAGAAAATCTTCCACTGGCCAATGAGAAGCTGCCACGTGGGACCTTATCCTCTGAAGATGATGAACTTCGCTTAAGCGTACCA
>Ga0228710_1010843_pt1 | contig 12029 bp, 6 predicted proteins | sample MedpolnodulmetaG_FD_177995 | JGI IMG/M metagenome (GOLD analysis project Ga0228710, IMG submission 177995) | Root nodule microbial communities from Medicago polymorpha collected in Santa Monica, California, United States - pink nodules | ecosystem: Host-associated > Plants > Roots > Nodule...
ATTCAAAAAAAAAAAATAATGAAGGATATTTTGAAAAGATATTTTATTTAAATGATAATGTATTGTTATATGTATATTGTATTTTTTTTTTTGTGGTGGCCGGGGTTTGAACCCCGGACCTTTCATGTATATTATGTCTTGTCCAAACCAACCGAGCGAAACTCACGTGGACTATATGTATATTGTATAAATGTTGAAATGAAATTAATATTTTGCAAATAAAAATTAATTTAATAATATTTGTAACATATATGAAATTAATAAATTTAAATTAGTAAATTCTAAATACTTAAATAGCATGTTTTAAAAGAATCAAAATATGTGGTCTGATTTTATATTATTTATCAAAATATTTTAACATATATGTTTTAAAAGAATCAAAATATTTTAACATTGAATACGAACAAAAAAAATATTAATTACAATCGACAGTAACAGCTTAACATTTTATTTAGATATGTGTTATTTGGACTTAAATCTAAAATCATAGGGTACATATTCAATATCTAAAATTAAGAAATTCAATGAAAAAGGAAAAGAAAATAAACAAGCAAACAAACCGCAGGAAAATCCGCAGGAAACGGCATATGAAAAACCGCAGTAATATCCGCAGCAATACCTGTGGAATTTCCCAAGGAAACGTCGAAATAATATTCGTCAATAGTCCCGCAGGAAACTTCGTATGACTAAGATTATCAGCAGGAAAATCCTCAGGTATTCCTGCGGATTATTTTCCTTATGAAAATCCGCAGGAAAATTGAAAGTTTCTAGTAGTGAAGTACCCTGGACTGTATTTTTATACGGCAGGGTTCATAAATATTGTGTTTAGAAATCATTTCTCTTGATTAAATTGAAATGGAGGGATAGGAATTGGTGTCTGACTAAACTTTGACGCATTGGTTTCAATTGATCTCATCCCATTTTATATTGCAAGGAAAAAAAAAGTTGTAATAACTTGTTTATTGCTCGAGTTTGATTCAAACGTAGATCAATGTTGAACTCTTATATAATGGTGAACTTTTATGCATTATGCTTATAGTACTTGGGATATACTCAACTAAATATGCATATAACCAATAAACTGAAAGCATTCTCACAGAATGTTTGGATGTGATGAGAAATAACAAATAACAAAAAGGAAAACCAAAACCCCTATAGAATTACTAAATTTATAGGTGAACAAATTAGTCAGAGGCCTTTGTTAAACACAAAGGTTGCAAAAAGTAGAAAAGTAAACAATATCTGTCATGTTTTTAGCGCATCAACTTCCTTCTCGCCTATACTAATCAGGAGAAACTCCATCTGTTAGTTGCAATCTTTCTCAAAACAAACATACCGTAAATGAAGTGCATAATAAGCTGGACAAAAAAGGAAAAGAAAAATAGAATGTTGATAGTGCGAGTGCGTGAAGCAAATGCAACATTAAGCATGAACTCCCCTAAACCTTCGAGAATAGGACAAGTCTTGACACCAGCAGCGCAGTCCAACCCAATTTGCTTATATAGCTTTTCCATTAATCTCTGCAAGGATAGATAATTTCTCAGTCAACTCGAATGCCAAAGCCTGCACCCTTGAGTGTTTAACATTTCGAAACACATTCACTACAAGAAATGAAGGTAATTCCGACCAAAAAAATCTGAGGAAACTTGGTTTCTCGCTAAAATAAAGGTTTTCCGAGGAACAATTTCCTCGGTATGCACGTGTCAGGAATCTCTGCTTCAACAACAGCATAATCAGTTTAACACGGTTTTCAAGATTACATACCGAGGACAATGTTTCTCGGAAAACATGTTGTCATTATATTCTCTATTACATAGTGTACAATATTGAAACTCATAAAGAAAAAGAAAAAAACTGAACGTGTTCCATCTTCTCTCTCAACTGCGACACAATGCTCACTCTCACACATACCTCACGAAACCTCCATTTTTGAGCAATTGAAATTTTGCATGTATCTTTTTCTTCTCAAATCCTTCAATAGAAGCTAAAAAGAATCAAGGTGAGTTAACATTTTTCATTTTCGTTTTTGATTTTTTGTTGAACCCACAAAACCCTTTTTCCCCAAAATTTCCATTTTTCCCTATTTGATTTCGTGGTAACAAGAATCGCATGTTCTGTTTGTGTTTTTGTTCTTTAGGGGAGGTTCGATCTGTGTTGTCTTGCTGGCTGAATTTTGTCCTACTGAGATTGTATTTTTAAGCGTTTACTGTAACAGGAGGGGTTTGTGTAGTTTAGGTAGGTGCTGTTATGTTGGGGGCGTGAGGATGCTTTATTCTCCTGTGTAATTTTGAGCTCATCCCACTATCTTTGTGGAAGCTCTTTTCATATATATAATATGTTGTTAACAAAAATAAAATAGCATAATCTCCATTGTTCATTATGTATTGTTGTTACACACTTCTTCCATTTTGTTCATTATTTGTGTTGTTGTTACAAACTTCTTTGATTTTGTTCCGATTATGTTCAACTTTCTGCATTATCTATGTTGTATTGTATTCAATCTAGAATAACCTCAATTTTTTGGTGTTTAATCATGTTTTTATTTTTATGTATTATGTAATTGATGCAAAATTTGTGAAAAATTGAACAATAAGTTCCTGCAAGTGTGGAAGTAGTGAAAATTTAGTTTTTTTTTTTAGTGTGAAAAATTAGTAAAATTATGTTGCTTGAGTGTTGAGTTATTTGAAATTATGTTGTTTGAAATTTGAAAATAAAATTGGCGGTTTTTTAAAATTTGAAAATAATATTGGTGATCTTTTAAAAATTTGAAATTCAAAAGTTTTGGCACCCAAAAAATTAATTATAATTTTTTTAAAAAATTAAATACATTCCGAAGACAAAGTTCCTCGGAAATGCTAGTCACTTTAGTGGCAGGACGTTTTTCCTCGAAAACAAAAGTTCCTCGGAAATTTCCTCGGTAATAGGATTGCAACCAACTATTTTTCCAGGACATGAGTTCCTTGGAAAAAATAGACATTCCGTGGAGATATGGATTATTTCCAAGGAGTTTTGTGCCTCGGAATTTCAGAGTTTTCTTGTAGTGATTGCACCCAGATGGTTGATCCCAGCTAGCATGAAGGACGTCATTCATTACACTTATACTGACAATACTATGAACACAAGTAGAAGAGAGGTCGAAACAATTTGCTAGCTGATCCACTCTCAAAGAATCATATGATGAAGAGGAGGTAAATAAGTATGTCCTTAGTGTCTCCTCCTTGATTTTTTTTTCCTTCAGCATCTCTAGCACGGAGTCTCGGTTTTTCACAAATTTCAATACGTCGAGATGCAATATTGTCAAAAGCTTTGTGGAAGTCTCCATTGATAAGAAGCCTTGTGACAACCATGACATGATGCTTAACATTTTCTGGAAGACCGTTGATTTTTTTTTGTCGCTGATCTCGAGAAAGCAACGGATATTCATACTGATGATCTTATGCTTCGCGTCATGAACATTGGCTGCATTATTGGGAACTTCCAATAGCATAGAAGATATTAGATACACTGATTCCAGGAGCTCAAGATTTATATGAACATGCTTCCTTCACACCTTTCCTGAAAGATAAGTTAATGAAGAGTTAGTTATGTTAAATATAACTGATCCAAATGATATAAACATGTAATAGAAAAAATAGAAAAATTAAAATATACAGAAAAGACGTGACTCAATTGAATATGACGATTTAAATGTCATTCAGCAGCAAAGACATAGGTTATCATTTTAACTCTAACGACTGAAGACTATAAGCATCCAAGAAAAGTGATACAGAGGATTTAGGAATGATACTACAAAATGATGGCATAGAAAGAAAGCATTGATTAATCCATCCTGATCAAGAAACCATTTCATACATGCAAATTAACACATAGCAAAATTAACCTTCTTATAGTCCCGCAGGTTTTGGGGTGAAGGGTTATGCGGGAATACATTTTCCCCATTGGATGAGAAATACTTCTATTTTGGAAGGGTTAGTTGATGTTATACTCTACAACTGTAAAAACTGTCAGCAGCTTCCTCCACTTGGTAAATTACCTTGTTTAACCACTCTTTATGTATCTGGAATGAGAGATTTAAAGTACATTGATGATGACTTATATGAACCTACATCCAAGAGGGCTTTCATTTCATTGAAGTATTTGACTCTGCGTGGTTTACCAAACTTAGAGAGGATGTTGAAAGCTGAAGGGGTAGAGATGCTACCACAACTTTCCTACTTAAGAATTTCAAGTGTTCCCAAGTTGGCATTGCCATCCCTTCCATCTCTTGAAATCCTTGATTCGACTGGAATAAACTTCGAGTTGTGGAAGCTCCTATTTGATTGCCGTTGGAATGAAGTTGTTGATTTACTTCCAAAGGGAATTGTGGCTAATATGCACAATCCCAAGTCACTTGTTATCATACACTTCGAAAATCTCAAGGTATTACTGGATGATCTGCGCCATCTTAGTGCTCTGGAGGAGCTTCGGATTTCAAATTGTGATGAACTTGAGTCTTTCTCGATGCATGCGATGCAAGGTTTGGTTTCTCTTCGAGTTTTGACCATTCAAGAATGTGATAAATTAATATCCTTTATTAGAGATATATGTTAGTCATATAGTGACTAGTTAGTTAGTGCATATAAATATGTTTAAGGTGTCACATTGTAACTAACTTTTTCACTCATTGTAACTAACTTTTCCGTTAATACAAAGAGTTTGTTAGATTTCTCTCCTTCTTTCCATGGATGCCATGTTTCATAACATCCTTGACAGAAGGTATGGGAGAATTGGCTTGTCTGGAGATACTTGAAATCAGTTTTTGTCCACGACTTGTTTTACCAAGTAATATGAACAAGGTAACTTCCCTTCGTCAAGGGTCATTTAGGTGCTTCAGCGGAAACAGCAGGATATTACAGGGCTTAGAAGATATCTCCTCCCTACAGAATTTGAGTCTAGCACACTTTCATTACCTGCCAGAATCATTGAGAGCCATTACTTCTCTTCAAAGATTAGAAATCATTTCATGTGCAAATGTAAAGTCGCTACCAAATAGCTTTCAGAACCTCACAAACTTGCATACATTGCTTATTGTTGGATGCCCTATGTTGGAGAAGCGATGCGAGAAAGGAACCGGGGAAGATGGCAAAAGATAGCCCACGTTCCGGAATTGGAGTTAACTGCAGGAAAAATATACTTTAGCCTACCTTTTTTTCATGTTTTTCTTTTTATCTATATATAGTTCTATGTAGCACCGCCACATCATATATAGTTCTTTGTAGCACCGACATTTCAGATATAAGCCTTGTCCTGTGTCTGACATTGATACCTGCATAACACCGACATAAGTTGTTAAATTGAATCACTTTTCTTTTCTTTTCTCAGATTATTATTTGCGTCTACATGTTTGTGTCGGTATCGTGTCCAATATCTAAGTCTGAGTTAGTGCTTCATATATCTTGTTTTCCTCAACTAATGTATGATGATTTTTGACATGGTTGATGTAACTCTGAATGCAGGGAATAATTTTTCAGACTGGAAGAAGGAAATGCATTTGTTGCACCGTCGTGCTCGGCCATACTATATGTCGTCAGAGGACGAGTTTAGCACAATAGTCAATGCATTCTAAACGAACTTAATGGCATAAATAGAAAACACTCCTATATGCCAAAAATGGTGAGTACCGAGAACATTTCTTTCTCCTTTCTTCATAAAAAATTGAAATTGTCATTCAAATAATTAACAGGCTTTGTGGTCTGCAGGTTGCATTCTCATTTCTTACTTAAGGACAATTAGTGGTTAGTTTTCCCATCTCTTTTAGGCTTTAGCATGCTGTCAATGATCTTTAAATATTATCTATCATTGTTTGAGTATAAAATGGTAAATTAGAAAACTAATATTTTGCTAACTCATTCTTCACATATGATACTGAATCTTAAAATTTTAAAGAAAATTAAAACAAAACAGGATATAAAATTAGTTTAGAAGTTCAAACTGAACAAAGTAGATATAAATTTATGGCATATGACAACAATGTTAAAACTTGCAGCTTCTTACTGAAATCGGCACAAGAAATTCTAGACTCGTGGACATCTTCCTCAAGCTTCATCATCCGGAAGCTAATACTCAAAGGAGGGAATGAACAACTTCCTTTATGCTTAGGATGAATCCTTACTTTTCAGTTTTAACTGCAAATTTTTATCATAGATATGAGTGGTTATTTGGATGTGAGAGAACCAGGATCTCGAAACTTAGTGAAACTGCGTCTGTTTTCTATGAAATATTCTGCAGCAGTGTAAATGTTTGTATTCAATCTCTGTTTGATACAACTTTCTTTTGAGTTTCATCAATAAAATTGTTGTTATTCAGTGATTTATCAATTTGTAGCAGCAAAGATATTCTGCACTAAGCATCTCAACCATGGCATGACTATAAACATGATAACAAAATATTATATTCTTTCAATGGCTGACAAAAATTCTATGATATATAAAAATTCAATTTGAGATTTTAAAAAGTTGCAAAAATTCTATGATATATAATCATATAACAATTCAATCACACTTCATTAATTTTTAGAAACATTTTATAGCTTGCCTAATTTAAAAAAGAAGCTAAGTTGCATCGTTCCGACCCTATACCCCCAAAAAAAAAAACTACAAATTCCACTAAACAAATCTTGATCAATCTTACCATCATTTAAACCAAGTAATATGCATCAATTACAGCAATATAAACTAAGTAGTTCATATTACTTAGAATAAGAGGTTTGCTGGTTTTAAAATTGTGATGCCTTGAATGCATATGCATAAATAAGTTATGTGATGTATTGTGCCATGTAAATTTGTTACTGATCTTTGCTTATTCAATCCTTGCCACTCTCTTTAAGGAACAATTTGAAAGAGATTGGTGAAATGTTCTCTCCCCCATATGTAGGTAATTGTTTGACCGAACTGGCTAAACAAATATTGGTGTGGTGTCCCTCTCCTTTCTACTTGCTTTATCTTTGTTATATTGTTCGATTGTGGTTTTGTTTTACACTTAGTTGCTAGATTAGATATAGATTTGTTGTTGTTGCTTGAAAATGTTTTGGTTATTTGTTGTCACTAATACTTGCTCCACAAATATAAATTTATTGATGTGATTTTGAGTCAACAAATTCACAATACATCCGGCCAATATAGTGATCAACGAAAATATATAAACGCATGATAGTCCCACAAATATAAATTTATTGATGTGATTTTGAGTCAATGAATTCACAACACATCAGGCCAATTTAGTCATCGAAAATAAATAAACATACAATAGTCCCTCATATTTTAATACAGAGGACTGTATATAAACATTAGAGACTAATACAGGTTTACTTTTTGTTGGGGACTAAATTGGTCTGATGGAAATTGTGAGGGACCAAATTGGATCTTCACCTCTTTCTTGTATCAAAGATATTCATTTGTGGCAAAATGCTCAATCATATTATAGCTACCTCGTTATCCTTTTTACTCACATTTCCTTATTCTTTAGACACCAGAACAGGTTCTCACTTCTCAGCCTAACATGTCTAAATCTTTTGTTGTATGGGTCGCGAACAGAAATCTACTACTGAAGGATTCTTCTGGGCTCAACGCAAACCTGCTTGCGTACGCGTGGGGAAAATATCTTTGCTAGTGGAAATTGATAAATTCACTTAATAACAACGATTTTATCGATGAAACTCAAAAGAAATTTGCATCAAACAGAAAATTGAATACAAACATTTACACTGCTGCAGAATTAAAATATTTCATAGAAAACAGACACAGTTTCACTAAGTTTCGAGAGCTTGGTTCTCTCCCATTCAAATAACCACTCATATCACATGTATGTAGGACACACTCTCAATAGATAGTTGAATTTCAAATTCGCTGAACCATACATCAATTTGGCCAAACATTTTCCACTAAAAGGGTAAAAAAGAATGAATACATGATTATTAAAAATAAAGAAATAAAGATACAAATAAATACAACAAATCTTTCAATCAGAGCGTTACTTGATTGTATTTTCAATCATGAAGTCAAAATCTTTCTGGAAACTGGAAACTGGAATCCATGCCAGCTGATCTTTCTCTGCACACATTGTTCAATACAAGTCAAAAATCACACCATATTTGATATAGTAAGACAAAATAGAAAGGAATAAAATTAAGAGATTCATTCAATTCAATTACCATCAAACATTGGAAAGTGAGTTATAAAGTGCATCCATGCTTCTATATCATACTCTGCACACATTGTTCAATATAAGTCTAAAATACACCATATTTGATATAGTAAGAAAAAAGCGAAAGGAATAAAAATAAGAGATTCATTCAATTAACTTACCAATCTTATACCCTGCATCAGATTGCAAATACCTATCCGATAGAACATAAGGAATGTGAGCTATCTTATGCCAATCTTTACCTATTCTTCTCTTGCATCATTTCCCTAACATAGGGCAACGAGCAATCCTTAACACTTGCAAGTTTTCGAGTTGCTGAAAGTTGTCTGGTAGTGATTTTAACTTTGGAAACCGATAAATTTCTAATACTTGAAGAGAAGTCATGGCACCCAAACAGTCTGGCAAAGATGTCAGCGAAGGAAAATCAAACAGAGACAACATTTGCAGTGAGGGGATGCCTTCTATGCCATCTAGTATGTTTTCATTACTCTGCCAGAGTATCAGTCGACGGAGGGAAGTTAGACTGTTCATGTTATGTGGAAAAACTAACTGTGGGCACTCTGTGATATTAAGTGCCTCAAGACAAGTTAGGTGTCTCATACCGTCGGACAGGGATTTAAATTTACCGCATTCATGAATGGCCGAAGTTCGAAGAGAGCTCAAACCTTGCAACAAGTGCTCTGATAATGACTCCATTTCATCACAATGTTTGATTATAAGATATTCTATAGCACCAAGTCTACTGAGTTCAACAGGTAATTCCTTGAGTTTGGCAAATTTCGATATAGAAAGTGACTTAAGATTGTTACCAGAAATTCCTCGTGAAGAGGAAGCTACATCTTCACTGCAATTGTTGTCAGAAAAGGACTTCAATAATTCTTCATTTCCTCCTCTAACAGAAAGTAACTCCACAGATGGAAGGGACTGCAATGCAAGTTTCGGGACATCTGTTATATCTAACTCCAAAAGTTGTGGTAGCATCTCTACTCCTTCGATTTCCAACACCCTCTCTAAATTTGGTAAGTCCCACAAAACCAAATTTTTTAACGACATAAAAGCCTTCTCAGTTGTAGGTTCATATAAGTCATCATCAATGTACTTTAAATCTTTCATTCCAGATACATAAAGATAAGTTAAACATGATAAATTCACTGAATAACAACGATTTTATTGATGAAACTCTAAAGAAATTGTTCTCAAACAGACATTGAATACAAACATTTACACTGCTGCATAATTGAAATATTACAAAGAAAACAGACACAGTTTCACTAAGTTTCGAAAGATTGGTTCTCTCCCATCCAAATCACTACTCAATAACCTTACAAACCAATACATATTCATTCTAAGCATAGAGGAAGTTGTTAACTACAAAGAAACAGTCAAATCAAATGTATGAAAAAGTCGATTACTCATTCATTCCAATGAGTGAGTAAGTTGGTGTGAAGAACATCCTGATGATGAAGATTGAGAAAGATGTCCATGAGTCTACAATTTCTTCTGCTACATCAAAATAATTGGATTTAGGTACAAATCACTAACTTCCTATTAATTAAAGAACTTTTACTAGCTTCCTATATGTAGTCACAAATTAATAAATGCAATTTCTCTTACTATAAAATATATAAAATACATTAAAAGGAAATGAAACTATGTCTATCATCAATGTTATAAGAACATATTTTGGGACCAATAAATAATAAAAAAAAGGCTTATATCTACTTTTGATCTTCTTATTCCAAAAAAAATAATAATAATTTAGTCATTTTAAAAACCAATTTTTTTACCCCAATTTTACTTTCTTTTATCTTCGTGAATTTTTGTCCCTAAACTAATTTTTGCGTCTGTTTTACTGATGTGACTAATGTATTTATGACGTGACAACCTTTATTAGAATGCAATTTAAAATTGATAGACATAATGATAACCAAAAATGTAATGTCACATTACTGTTTTAGGACATAATGATAGACATGACGATACCGTTATAAATGAATATGTCACATTATTAAAAAATAACCAAAAATATAATGATAACCAAAATTCTAAAGAAAAGTTATATTGAATTAAGAAAAAATTGATTTTAATAACAGGAAGATCAAAACTCTGTTTGTTTGTTAAACAGGAAGACCAAAAAGTGTATTAGAGTCTAATAAAAAATACTCCTTCCATCACAAATTACAAAGAAAAAATCTCATTTTCTTTGTCCCAAATTATAAGAGAACAAAAAAAGACTAACTGTTTAACTATGTTATTTAAAAAATCATCTTTTTCAAAGAAAAATTAAATACAAATTGCAAATTTGGTCTCCCATTCATTTTCTTCATAACTAATAACCGATGAAAATTGTTTTTATATACTTTTACAAAACTTTTATCAAAAAAGTTTCATTTGCAAATTAAAAAAAAAAAAAGAATAAAATTACCGGTGCTTCACGTAAGAATGAAGAATGAAGACAACAACGTTATATCATCATCCTGTCAAATTCACTTTCATGTTCATTCCTGATAGGGTCCGAGAATTGCTTCTTCCATGTCGATATGATATTCGCTGCACACATTGTTCAACATAAGTATAAAATCACACCATTTAATATCATATAGTAAGGAAAAAGAAAAAGTGATTCATTCAATTAAATTACCGCAAAATGTTGGTTTTTCAACATATTTAGATTCGAATTCAACTTCAGGTATGTGAGCTATCTTATGCCAATCTTCACCTATTCCTCTCTTGCATCTCTTCTTTAACTTAGGGCAATCAACAATCCTTAACTTTTGCAAGTTTTGGAGTTGCTGAAAGTTTTCTGGTAGAGACCTTAACATCGGGCAACTATTAATAGTTAACTTTTGCAAGTTTCGGAGTTGCTGAAAGTTGTCTGGCAGTGAACTTAACTTTGGAAACTCATTGATGTATAATTCTTGAAGAGAAGTCATGGCACCCAAACTGTCTGGCAAGGATGTTAGAGAATCAAAACCGAACAGATACAAACTTTGCAGTGAGGGGATGCCTTCTATGCCATCTAGTATGTTTTCATTACAACCCAAGACATACAATTGACGAAGGGAAGTTAGACTGTTCATGTTATCTGGAAAAACTAACTGTGGACAGTCATAGATAGAAAGTGTCTTAAGAGAACTCAAACCTTGCAACAACTGCTCTGATAATGACTCCATTTCATTACAATGGTCAATTGTAAGATCTTCTAAGGCACTAAGAGTGCCGAGTTCAAGCGTACCAGGTAATTCCATGAGTTTGGCAAATTCAGATATGAAAAGTGACTTAAGATTACTGTTGTTAACAATGGACTTCAATAACTCTTCATTTCCTCCTATAGCTGAAAGAAATTTAACAGATGGAAGGGGTGGCAATGTAAGTTTGGGGACATTTCTTATATCTAACTCTAAAAGTTGTGGTAGCATCTCTACTCCTTCGACTTCCAACACCCTCTCTAAATTTGGTAGGTCACGCAAAGTCAATTCTTTCAATGACGTAAAAGCCTTCTCAGTCGCAGGTTCATACAAATCATCATCAATGTACTTTAAATCATTCATTACAGATACAAAAAGAGTAGTTAAACATGGTAATTTACCAAATGGAGGAAGCTGCCTGCAGTTTTTACAGTCATAGAGAATAATACGGACTAGACCGTTTAGAATAGAAGTATTTCTCATCCAAGGAGGAAAATGTGTTCCCACATAACCCTGTAACCCAAAACTCTTAAGACCTGAATGAGGCTCAAGAACTTCTAGTACTCGCTCGGCATCAACACCACCAACTTGTGAATTAGCATAACCACCCCATGACAAATATAAACGATTTAAGTCCTTCTTGCCAATCAAATTAGCTTT
>Ga0228710_1010846_pt1 | contig 12028 bp, 9 predicted proteins | sample MedpolnodulmetaG_FD_177995 | JGI IMG/M metagenome (GOLD analysis project Ga0228710, IMG submission 177995) | Root nodule microbial communities from Medicago polymorpha collected in Santa Monica, California, United States - pink nodules | ecosystem: Host-associated > Plants > Roots > Nodule...
TCCCATCTGCATCAACTCGCCTCGCGAGTTCTTCTGCTCGCCATGGCGAGTTGAGGTTTCTTCCCCATTGGGTTTGTGCCACGTCATCCTGGGGAGTTTTAACCGCCCTTGCTCGCCTCCCAAGTAAATTCACTCGCCATGGCGAGCAAACACGAGCTTCTGCCTATTTTTTCCTTTGGTAACTCGCCATGGCGAGTTGAGTGCGAGCTGGTGGCGAGCAAACATGCCTCTCTGCCTATTTTTCCCTTTGTTACACTTTGTTGCTTGTTTTCCATCTTTGCTCAGTGCCTTGAGTAACTTTCCTGCAAAATTAGGTAGAGTAAGATAGGTAAAGCATAAAACGATTAAAATCAATTATCTCTTAGCTTTTTCCTTAATAACTTGCAAAACAAGTTACAAAAGTGCTATAAATCTTCATTAGAATTACTACTTCCTGGCACTTATCATGAGCTTATCTCAGTTGATAAAGATAACGCATAAATATATGCAAGGTCCGGGGTTCGAACCCCAGACACCACCAAAAAAGTAATAAATTCAAAATTTTGTACAATATTTTGCCAAAAACTTTTAACTTAAAAATAACTTTAAAACTAAAAAACAATAAAGAAACCAAACAGCTTTACCTTCTTCATTTAAGAGCTTTATTTTAACTTTGTTTTAAAGTAACTTTTATACCGAAAAAAAGCCTGGCCAAACGGTACCTAAAATCAGGTGAATTATCCAACCCCTAACTTCCACCTCTTTATGGGCGTACCTACATAATGCATCTATGAGCCAACTCCGAGATGCATATTTTTTTTAATGATGATATAATCTTACTTGAAGAGTCGAACCATGAATTGAACGAGAGGTTATATACAAGTCTTGGAAGAATATGACCGAGTAGAAACAAGACAAAATATATGAAAAATGGTAAATTAGTTGTTGTCAAGTAATAACCCTCTGTTTCTTTATTAAGTGTTGTCCAATTATTGATTTTATTTCTCAATTATACTATTTCTCATTTTTCTTATTTTTAAGATATACTATTTCTCGGCCTTAGTTACTCATTTTTAATAAAACTAACTAATGATATACATTTAAAAAATTCAACTGTCTTTTTTTAAACAAAGTTTATTTTTTTTCATTAGTAAACTAAAATGAGGATATAATAGAAAAAAAAAACTCTCCAAAAATCTATTTTATTTAATTGATATTACAATTCTAAAACAACATTTAAAATAAAAGTGAACATTTTTTTTTTGGGTAGATAGACGATGCCAAAGCCATCATAAACTCACACACACAAAGTGGAGGTACCGGGGTTCGAACCTCAGTCATGACGTCCGGCCTAACAATTTTGACATTTTTGCCAGTTGAGTTAGGACTTATGGGACAAGTGAGCACATTTTTACCTCCTTATAAAATTCATATATCTTTTCTTAAAAAAAAAAATCATATATCTGTCTTCAATATATCTACAAAAATTTCCTTATAACGTTGGTGCCTCAACCGGTCAAATAAAACTTCGTCCCTCACAAAATTCTAAAATTTAGTTCTTCAAAAAAATTCTAAAATTTATGGTATCTCTAATTTTTGGTATACCAAAATCCAGTACTAGTATCATTAATTTTTTCTTGTGGATTTCAATTCAGGTTAATAAGTCAGGGCACGCAAATTTGTGTTGTCCATTCAATTGGCGTCATTATCTTTGATCCAGATAAGATAAGGTAAGAACCAACAAGAGCTTCTTTCACTTTCATTTTCTCTTCTGCAATTCTAATTTTATTTATGTAGAGGTTGAAGAGCTTCTTTCACATTCTAATTTTATTATGTTATCATAACTCATAAGATATGTTCAATTATCCATGTGTGTAGAAATGTTTATTTTTTCTTCTTCCCATTATACTAGTAATAGAAATTCATGTGAAGTTAATTAATTACATTTGATGTTGTTTAAGGTTGAATTCAAAGAATAATGGAGTTAAGAACATTTACCTTACAACCCAACATGACACACTTGTTTCCAAAATTGACATGTTGTGTCAAACCTTGTAATTTCCAACATTCACATCAGAAGGATTTTTCACTGAAAATCAATAGAAGAAATTTGGGGTTGATTTTTAGTGGAGAGTGCATATTTAGGACAGAGAATGCAAATGCATTTGATTTTGGACTTGTTGTCCCTGATCAAACAGTTGAAGAGGCACAAAATGTAGTGAGAGTTCATGCACAAGATTTATTGCAAGTTAGAGATTTGTTAGAGTCAAAGTCATGGAAAATAGCACAAAAGGAATTGAGAAGAAGTTCAGCACTTTTGAAGAAGGATATATACACCATAATTCAAAACAAGCCTGGAAGTGAAAGGTCACAGTTAAGGGAACTCTATTCTACTCTCTTCAACAATGTTACTAGAGTAAGGAAACTTTGTCTTAAAACCAGGACACTTTGTCATGAAGAGTTTATTGTTGTTGTTTTTGTTGTGTAAGGTGTTATTACTTATCAATTGATGTTTATTTTTGTATTGGTGAAAAATAATGCAGCTAGATTATGCAGCAAGAGATCAAGATGGACCTGAAGTGTGGCAGCGTTATGAGAACATTGTTGTGGCTGTGAATGAAATTCTATCAAGAATATAATAGTGTTTTGGAATCAAAAGTTGCTGAATGAAGAAAAGGTTCTTGTTGCATATATCATCAATTTGGTCATTGAGTTAGCTAAGAATGTTGAGTGTCTAAATTAAATATTATAATAGGTGATAGTAAAATGGTGCTAAAAAATGTTACAAGTGTAGTTATCTCAATTTTGGAATAGAGAAATCCAAGTCAAGTTTTGAAATGTTGTTGCTGACTGCTGCAATTATGAAAATATATTTTGAGAAGGGTTCTAATAAATGAGATAAATTTTACTGGTCTATTGACTTTTTTATATAGAATTTTAGGGTGCATTTCAATATTTGTTAAAATTAAATATCTGAATAACACAAAAAACTTTGTTTATATTTGGTTGTTAAACTATAAGACAAGAATAAAGCATGACATATAGGGTATATAAAGATGATTTAGTGGCCGAAGTGTGAGAGTTAAGAAGCAAAGTGATAAAGAAGTCACAAATTAAATATCTGAATAACACAAAAAACTTTGTTTATATTTGGTTGTTAAACTATAAGACAAAATAAAGCATGACATATAGGGTATATAAAGATGATTTAGTGGCCGAAGTGTGAGAGTTAAGAAGCAAAGTGATAAAGAAGTCACAAATTAAATATCTGAATAACACAAAAACTTTGTTTATATTTGATTGTTAAACTATAAGACAAGAATAAAGCATGACATATAGGGTATATAAAGATGATTTAGTGGCCGAAGTGTGAGAGTTAAGAAGCAAAGTGATAAAGAAGTCACAAGTTAAATATCTGAATAATACAAAAAACTTTGTTTATATTTGGTTGTTAACCTATAAGACAAGAATAAATCATGACATTTATGGTATATAAAGATGATTTAGTGGTCGAAGTGTGAGAGTTAAGAAGCAAAGTGATAAAGAAGTCACCAATTCGACTTCAACATAATACTAACAATACTAAAATTAGTCGTTCATAACAGCTAGCATGGTTGAGAGATAGATTTGGTGGTCAGGCGATAATGTATGACAGATAATTGAGTTCAGCAAGTCAAACATACCGATAGTATGTGTGGTCTAACAAATCATCGATAAACTCAATTAACTCACATACTATCTTTGAATATCTTATTCAAATCTGATTTATGAGGTGAGGATTATCCACTGCTTATAAACATATTTTTATATCATATCTTTTCGAATGGTGCCACTATTAACAACAAGTGGGCATGACTATTTGAGGTGAAGAGGTGCTGGGACTATATTGACTTGCAGGTATTGTGGTCATAAGATATTTGACAAATTGGAAGGAGTGCTCCAGAAAGTGTGTGGATACTCCTTGTTGAAGTGGAATTTATTTTTATGATGCTATCTTCAAGTAGTGCAGAAGCGAGAAAATAACGGATTGGGACTTTATTGGTGTGCTGACATGGGCGCTATGGTTCAGTAGTTATATTCTTCCTCTTCTTGACTTCTTTGCAGTGGACTGATTTTTTGTGAGATGGACTTTTGGTTGGATACACAAATTGGTCATGGAAATAGTGAATGCGAATTCTAATCATGTACGATGTACAAGTGAGATAAATATTGCATTATATATAAATTAATTTTCATCATAAGTTCAATAAATTCGCCATTCAATCAAATAGGATAGGATATGATTTATTAACCTAAAAGACACATATGTTTATGATGTAAGACCGTTTTACTTGCAAAATTTTCAGTACCAAAAATTGATGTTACATACCTAAAATTTTCTGTCCCAAATCCAATATTAAAAACACGTGACATTATACGTGAATTTCATATGAATGTCTAATAGAAGACAATGAAATAGTGTCAAGAATAACAACAAACCAATACTCTAAGAGTGTGTTTGGATGAGGTAATTGGAAAATTTTAAAGAATTTAGAATTCTAGGTAATTCAAATGATTCAATTAAAATGCTTTCATTTCTGATACTTTTGTTTAGATGGAGTAATAAAAAAATTCATTGTCATATTTTTGGGCAACTTTTGTTAATTTTAATTTTTTTTGGCCAAATTTGAAAATTGAAATAAAGGGTCAAGTTGTAAATTTTAAAAAATTTGAGGGGTCAAATTATAATTTTTGAAAAAGTTGGAAATTTATTGGGCTCAAATTGGAAAATTTGAGGACCAAAATGCAAAATTTGAAAAATTATAACAATGAAGAATTTTGAAATTCTTAACTTTTAGTTGTCATTTGAAATTCTCTAAATTTAACTTGAGGAAAATATTTCATAAATTTCTATCATTTTGAAAATTCTTCAAATTATTATCCAAACAATGAAATTCACCTCAAAGTATTTAGATTCTCTCAAAACATTCTCCCATCAAAACACACTCTTGGAAGTTTGGAGGAGAGGGGAAAGAAAGATTTTGGGGGGAGAGAAATATAGAGGAAAATTAAGAAATCTTTTGTATTTTTTGAAAGAGTATTTTTTTAGAGAGTTACAAATTAATGATTATGATTAATATATTTTTAATTTTAAGAGAGTATTATAACAACATATATTAAATTTGAAGAATTCATATAAACCTTCCTAAATCTCCCAAAACTCTCATCATATAAACTTTTCAAAATCTCCCAAAACTCTCGTCTAATACCATTTTTTATTTCCCTCAACTAAAAAGTCATAAAACTCTTCCTCTTAATGTCCTCTGTCTTTTCCACTGTCGTGATTCAACAACTTGTTGATAAAAATCCAAAGTGTTTTATGTTGAAGTGATATTTCACCACGACAACCATTTCTTTTTATTTTTTCCACTCTTTGTATGGGCTGCGCCGGGTGCACTATACTGACAGCCAATATTATGTTGTCAAAATTGTCCCCCCTTAGTCAATTATGATTTTTCTTGAACCATTGTATATCAAATCAAACACCCCTTTCCATTACTATATAATATATTACATATTCCACACAAGACCATCGTTTATCTCTCTTTTGTCTTCACTAATACTATAACACATTTAATTTCTTCCCTCTAAGACCAACTTCAAGATAACAACATGCGACCACAACACATCATCCTTACCTTAACAATCACCTTGTTGTGTTCATGGAGCTTAACAAAAGCTGATCCTCAAACACATTTAATCAACAAAGGTTGTAGCCAATACAACGCAACAAACTTGACCAATTTCTACCAAAATCTAAACGCAACTTTGTTAGACATAAAATCACAAGTAGGAAATAATAGCAAGCATTTTGCCACAGCACAATCAGCTAGAGGAGCAAATCCTGTTTATGCTTTGTTTCAGTGTAGGAATTATCTCTCTAATTCTGATTGTGCTACCTGCCTCGCCGTCGCCGACGCACAAATTCGGAATTGCTCCGCTGGTTCCAACGGTGCCCGTGTTATTTATGATGGTTGCTTCCTTAGGTACACCTCTACCAATTCATTCTTCAACCATATTATATTATTATTATGATGTTTTTTTTTTTTTTTTTTAAATAATTCATATGATAAGGTTGGCATGTCGATATATTTACGTTCACACACAAATGTTAAGATGAATTAAATTAGTACAAAACTTAGATACAATTTCTTAAGTCCTTTTTGTATTTAAAAATATAATTTTTTTGGAGATAACAAACTTTGAGAGAATTATGAATTTAAGAAAATCATGGTGAATTTAGTTAAGAAGCATACGAAAAAGAACTAAGGAATTGTACCTAAGTTTTTTCCATTAAATTATACTGGTTAGTTGGTTAAATTAATTATTTAGTTTAATATAATTATGAATTAATAATGTTTACTAAAATTTAATTGTGTGTCGTGTTTAAATATTGGCTGTTATATATACTTTATGTATGTTTTGATGATAATTCCATTTTGATTTAGTTATCAGATATCACTATCACTGTATACATATAAAAAAGTAAAGTCTATAGAATTATTTGATAAAATCACGTCATGGGGAATTAGAAGAAGAATTGTTTAATGGTTTTCGTGTCTAAGGTGTGGGCTGCCGGCAGGGAGTCGGCGCATCTTTAATTTGGTCTTCGATCGATGTCATATAACTCAAGTTTCCCTTATCTATGTATTACCTCCCTCCCTCTCTTATCATAATAAGGACTTCTTTTTAAGCAAACGAACTAGATTGTTGAGGCCTCATGCATATTTACTGACACCCTAAAAACTACCGCCTATAATTTACAACACTCGAATAAGTATATTAATTAAATAAAAGAAAAGGAAAGAGATAAATAACTCAACTAGTTTGAACTAAAATTAAAGAGTTAAAGGGCAAATGTTTAAGTTATGTCAAAGAGAAAAAACTAACATAATAATTAACATATTAATATTAATTATTTCAAAATAAAAATAAAAATTAACATACTAATATTTGTCATTAAAAAAAACATAAATAAAAGGAAAAAAACTTGAAAGATTAGGCCAAAATCCAAATAAATAATACTAGTGTATACAGAATTGCCTCATTATAAACCTCACTAAGAAAATTTATTGGGATAAAACATTGGTGAAAACAAAAAGTGGATTAATAAACGTCATAAGCTAAAAACATAATAAAAATTTAAGTAGTGCTAAGGGTGTGTTTGTTTCAAGTTTACAAAATTTATTCTTAGAAATAACATTCATTGGAATATAAAGAAGGGAATTTTATTCCAAAGTATTTAGGAAAAATATATTTGGTTAACTTTATAATAATCATAGGAACCATAAAAATAAGGATTATAATAGGTAACTATTTATGAATTTATTCCCATCTCCATGGGAACTTTATTCTCACCCTTTTCTCGGGAATAAAATTCAGTAAACTTGTAACAAACATAGGCATATATATTCATATCATTTTATTCTCGGAAATCAACAAATATAACTTGAAACAAACACACCTAAGTATTCATCAACAAAAATATTTATCTGATACCTTTGAGTCACTCCAGTTGCTGAAGTAGTGCTGAATTTGTAGTCAACTATAATAGTTGAAATTATGGTTTTTGTACTCTTAACTTACCCGTTATGGTATGTTTTTTTATTGGAAAATGCTAACCGGTAGTAATTAATGCATTAACAATTGTGTAATTAATACTAAAATAGTAAAAAATGTTTCCTTTTATGATTATAATTTTCTTTTTTAGCATCATTAACCAGTGTCCGGAGGCACCGGTTAACATGACCCTTTTTTTATTATAGTTGTTCATTCATTTGAATTTCGTAATCAGATAGATATCACTATTTATAAGGAAAAAAACACTATATTTTATAAATAATTTTGGTAAGAACACGTCGGGGGAATTAGAAGAGATACAAAAATTATGTGGGAATTAGAAGTGATATTATTTTTGTTTATGTCCGTAATTTTTTATTTTTTTGTTTATGCAAAATAATATTGTTTGCTTTTATTAACAATAATAAATAGTACTATTAATCCATTATTCAGGGTTTACGTTTTGTTACAACTCAAATCAAAGCATAATTAAATGTGATGTTAAATGCTACCAGTTGACTCTAGCATCATTATATTTTGACATTTTGAGCCGTGCAACGTTAATGCTAAGGTGTCACTATGGGGTGATGAACGATGAGTAACGACTAAAAATGAGAGATGGTTGCCCCATACCATACCATTATTACCTTGCCTCAGAAAAATGATTACTAGTTTTATTATCTTTTTTTATTTTATTTTTCTTTGAGATCAATGATTGTAATGCTAGAAGGTTTGAAATGTTGTCAGGTATGAGAGCAATGGATTCTTCGACCAAACAACTCAACCTGGAAACAGTATGATATGTGGAAGCCAGGCAGCAAATGGAGCCACTGCTTTTAATGCAGCTGCACAACAAGTGCTAGAGAATCTACAAACTGCAACACCCAAAATTCTTGGTTTCTTTGCAGCTACCAAGACACAAGTTGTTGGAACTGGAAATGCAATCTATGCTATAGCACAATGTGCTGAAACAGTCACTCAAAGTGGTTGTTTAGATTGCTTGACAGTTGGATTTACCAACATACAGAGCTGTTTTCCTAATACTGATGGTAGGGCATTTGATGCTGGTTGTTTTATGAGATACTCAGAGAAATCCTTCTTTGCTGATAACCAGACCATTGATATCACACCCTTCTTAAAACAAGGTATATTTAGGATGCTTTCTTTATTTGGATTTTAGATGAAGTGTGAATAGGAAAATTGGCTCTCAAGTTGTAAACATCGGTCGAAATAGTTTTATGATCTTTTCAAAATGGTAAATATATCATCAAACTGTAAAATATCATTTAAAGTGATTCCTTTGTTAACTTTTATTCGTTAGGGACTATGACGTGGCACGTTGACCTAAAATATCATGTTACACGGTCCCACATTAATGTCAACTTATTTGGGACCAATTTAACTTTGAAATTTAAGTCATCTGATCTGAGATATAAATTTATCTGTATTTGCAATTATGCACGGGCTAATTGCTGGTTAATTAAACCATAAAAGACCTATTTCCATACGCAAATTAGTATGTGGTGTGGCAACATTGATGCGGGGCCAACGTGAAAGGGTCACATATTCAGGTAACTTGCAACGTCATGGTCTCTAGTCTCCAACGATTAAAGCTAATAGAGAGACTATTTTGACCTACAAATCTACAATTTTTTTAATTGCCAATTCGTAAAAAAACATGAAATGCTTACAATTTCGAGAACCAATTCTCCTATTGAGTATATTTTGGTTAAAATGGCAAAGTTGGTGCTTACACTTTGTACACTAACATCTAAAATAGAATGTGATTTGAATTAAAGTTAACTGTGTTTTCTTATCTGCCTTTTCGAAGAAAAAAAAAAACTGTGTTTTCTTATCTTGCAGGAGGCTCAAGTAAGAAAGGGGCCATTATTGGTGGTGTTGTTGGAGGTGTGGCCCTTGTTGTGATCCTCCTTGCACTTTTTGCTTGGTTTAGGCTCAAAAAGAAACCCAAGAGACTTCCTAGAGGTGAGATGTTTTGGAAAGTCTTTTAATCCATGATCATGATTTCTTACAAAAGAAGATACAAGATTTTCAAACTATCACTTGCTAGAAATTTCTTCCATTTAATGTTAACAAGATTTTCAAATCCCTTGTTTACATTTCCTAATGATGTTTTCCTTATCAGGTGACATATTGGGAGCAACTGAGTTGAAAGGTCCAGTTACTTACAGGTATAAAGATTTGAAGTCTGCAACAAAAAATTTTAACGATGAAAATAAACTAGGAGAAGGAGGTTTCGGAGATGTATACAAGGTATACTTAGTTTATTTGAACATTTTTATTTTATTTTATTATTACATGTTCACAAAGAAGCATGCATGATCTTGTCCATTTTGGAACAGGGCACTCTAAAAAATGGTAAAGTAGTTGCTGTCAAGAAATTGATTCTAGGCAACTCCGGAAAAATGGATGAACAATTTGAAAGTGAAGTGAAGCTCATAAGTAATGTTCATCACAGGAATCTAGTTCGGCTTCTCGGATGTTGCAGTAAAGGCCAAGAGAGAATCCTTGTTTATGAATACATGGCAAACAGCAGCCTTGACAGATTCTTATTTGGTAAAATTCATGTCAATCTTCCTATTGAAGCATCTTGTGAATCTCAAAATAATATTTTTATCCGAGTTTAATCGGCATGCACTATCAGTATAAAATCGTATTACAAATGCATCCAATCATATCTCGCCACATAGATATTTGTCGAGACTCGAGAAATTTTAGGAATTAATTATTAATTATACAAAGTAACATAGTAGTGAAATATGATTGGATGCATGTGTAATTATTTTATTTTTTACATTTTGTATACTGACACTGACATTGTATAGAAATTAAATCCTTTTAACTTTGGTAACAGGTGAAAATAAGGGTTCCCTCAATTGGATTCAAAGGTATGATATAATTTTAGGCACAGCAAGAGGTCTATCCTATCTGCATGAAGATTTCCATGTTTGCATCATACATAGGGATATAAAGACTAGCAATATCCTCTTAGATGATGATCTTCAGCCTAGAATTGCTGATTTTGGATTGGCAAGACTTCTACCAGAAGATCAATCTCATGTTAGCACAAAATTTGCAGGAACATTGTAAGTCCAAAAATGTTAACTTCTATAAAGATGTAGCTGTAAAAAAATTGAGACATTTTAATGTTAACATCCACATTCTACATATAAATACTCTTCTTTATCAACTTGTTAGGGGATACACTGCACCAGAATACGCAATCCATGGTCAGTTATCAGTGAAGGCTGATACCTACAGTTTTGGTGTTGTAGTCCTAGAAATCATAAGTGGCCAAAAGAGTAGTGAGTTGAGGGATGATGTTGATGGTGAATTCCTCCTTCAAAGGGTAAGAAATTTCATAGAACTTCATTAGTAACTTAGGGATAAGTAAAAATCCCAAAAGGGTTCTATATTTAGGAACCGAAATGTTTTCTCAAGCCGAACAGATCTTTAGATGATTGAGTCTCATTTTCTTTTTCACATGCTAAATGAACATGGATTTTTACTTTAATAGGCATGGAAACTATACGAGGAAGGTAGACACTTGGAGTTAGTTGACAAGACATTGAACCCTAATGACTATGATGCAGAAGAAGTGAAGAAAGTTATCGAGATTGCTTTGCTTTGCACTCAAGCAACAGCTGCTACAAGGCCAACTATGTCAGAAATAGTAGTTCTACTCAAAAGCAAGAACTTCATGGAGCATATGAAACCAACCATGCCTGTATTTGTTAACTCTAACTTGAGGCCTCGGACCGATACCTCTACCTCTACTGCTTCCTCTACATCTAATGCTACTGCTGCCACTTCTATACTATCAGCTAGATGAATATATTGAATTGGAGAGTGGATGTTCAGTTAAGGGATTCGAGGTTTTGAAGTTGAAGTGAATACAAAAATGAAGGAAAAACAGAAGAGGATTTTCTCCAATATTAACTCTTATAACTTGTACATTTTTTTATACAAATACCAAGTATATTGTGAAATTGTACTAGTGAGATGCTATTTCATATAAAGAAGAATGGCCACTGAGATGCTTATTTGATTGTTTATGTGAACATAATGGATGATTTTGTTGAAAATGAAGCATTTAGTGAGGAAAGCAAAACTAAAATACATTTTTTTAAATAATAAATATTACTATAATTAGAGTATTTGTTGTGAAAGTGACTCAAAATTGGAGAAATTGAAGTTTGCTGAATCTATCAAAATCGGGGCCCGAATGGAGCTGTCCGGGGCCCGAATTTGAGTGTTGTTTTTTATCTGTTGGTTCGGCAAAAATCGGTGGCCAAATGGAGGAATTTGGGGCCCGAATTTACCAGCAGAAAATATAACAGAAACGTATTTTTGGGCTGAGATTTTGTTCCAATTTATGAGGGATACTTTTACTATAAATATAGACTTTGTATCAGAGTAAACCTTGAGA
>Ga0228710_1010847_pt1 | contig 12027 bp, 16 predicted proteins | sample MedpolnodulmetaG_FD_177995 | JGI IMG/M metagenome (GOLD analysis project Ga0228710, IMG submission 177995) | Root nodule microbial communities from Medicago polymorpha collected in Santa Monica, California, United States - pink nodules | ecosystem: Host-associated > Plants > Roots > Nodule...
TTGCTTGACTTAATCAATCAAGCGAAACCAACAGCCTAGTGGCAACTAAAAGAACTTTATACATCCTTCTTAATAACGCAATTAAATTCTTGAGATTAAAACCAGTCCTTGTGGGAACGATATTTTTACTACTTCGATAATTTTAGTACACTTGCTAAAATTCTATCAAAAACTATAATAAAATAGTAATTATACGAAAGATGGATTTATCACTAAACAATGATACATACATAGCTATTAATATATATATATATACATACCTGTGTGTGTGTATTTCAATATATGCCAAACAAATAAACAACAATGGCTTACCTGAATATGACGGGATATCTGAATCTTCATAGTTATTCCGGCATTGTGTATTGTTAACAACATGCACAGAGTGTATACCATCTGAACCATCTATATTCATATTTCATTGCAAATATTAGTGTATAGTGCCTTAATAGCATGAAATTTTGATGCGATAGTTCTAATCTTATCAATGTTTTTGGTAAAAAAAAAATGCGATAGTGCCTTAATAGCATGAAATTTTGATGCGATAGTTATATAGAATTACAATGGAAAAACAAACCTATATTTGACGGTATTTTAGTGTCTTCAAAATTATGTGAACATGTTTTTTCAATATCGTTAATATGTTGTTATAAGCACTATCTTTTCCTGTGGCCAAGAAAAAACAAACAATTATATAGTCATATATTACATGACAGTCATAATAAATACAACTCATATCTATTGTCGTTATATAAAGATAAATCTAATCACAAACGCACCGGAATTCATTTGCATATATGAGTCCACCGAATTTAGTGTGCAATTTATATATTGAGCAATGTTTTGACACGCAAACCCTAAATCGTATATTCGAAATATTGAATTTATCAACTACTCTCATAAATAGAGTGATAACCACCTAAGATATACCATTGACAATACCTTGAAATAACCCTGGATGCAAATCCACAGGTACACCACCAGCTAGCTGTAGTGATTCGTGTTGTTTCTTCGAATGAGTGATGAGCTTGTGATCTCTAAGAGTATATCTTCCAGAAACCAAGTGACCTTCAATAGTAATAGTTTAGTTCTTAGTATTTTATTCTTGCAAATATATAAAAAAAACCAGCTAAATTTATACTATTACATCCACTACAATAACAAATTAAAAAAAAAAAGAAGCATAGAACGATGAAGCAAATCATAACAAAGAAAAAATCCTAGTTATAAGTTAGGGTCAACAGACCTATATTTGTTCCACAAATATATAAAAAATTCATAAAAGGATTGCTATATTCACCTTTGGCATTTTTTGACAACGGAGTTGTATCAAATACTTGCATGGATGAAGATTGATTTCCATGAAAATTATTATCTATCAGGGGCGCAACATGACTCCTTCTTTTCAAGTGTCTTATTTGCGATGATGATGAAGGAACTCGACTATCAGAATGAGAATAAGTATATCTATATTTTTGTCTGCAGCCCATAACATGGCATAAAATTAAGAATCAATTGAACTCACCGTTAGTAATGTTAGTAAAAGGAGACTTGTCAACACCTTGCAAAGAATGATCTTCATATTCATGATAGAGATTAACTTCTTCACTTCGCACCCTTTTATGAACTTTATCCATAATGTTGGGCGTGTTCCTATAGGAGAAACATAGTTATATAAGACTCTACAACAAATAAAGAAAGCATGGTAGACATGAGAACACCATTCAAAGAAAGTGTGTCCTCTGGTAGGAGGAAAACAAAATGTTTAGCAATCAATAGCGAACAATCTTGTATAACAACGTGAATATAGCAATCTTTATTTGTTGAATGGTGTTCATCAAAGAAACATATAGCAATCATTTCATGTGTAATCATCATTGCATATCTTGAGATTATATTGGATTGCATAGCAAGAAACATATAATAACCATTACTTGATTAACAATGCTTGTTGTATTCAATACGTTGGAAGTTGTGCAAAATTTTCTCTTGAGTCCATGTGGATTTTGTAATTATGAAAATCACAAAGAATCCCCTTGCTTCTAAGACACACCATAACCATAAAGCACGGATGTCGATTAGTTTTTGGCCTTAATGAATAAAATCACTAATATGTATGAGATAAATTACATCTCCATAACTTGTTATCCAAGAATTGGTATACTTGTATGGCAAGAAATGTATAGTAATCATTGCTTTAGTGATAATGAGTGCATATCTTCAAGACGTTGGAAATTGTGCTAATGTGATTTGCTTCTAAGACACACTATAACCATAAAGCACGGTTTCTAGACATTTTATCTGTCATCTTTTTTTCTTATTGAATGTGTCTGCAAAATTCAATTTTCGTGTTTATCTGTCATACCTTGCAAACAAAATTGCGATGTGGTTGTCTGATTTTTTTTTCAGGAGGTCCTTGAAGGAGGTGATTCAAACAACAGGAATGACGTTGTTGATGTGACTGAAACTCCTACAAGCAACTTAGCTGGGAAAAAGGCAATTGTCGGACTTCAAGATGTTGATCCTATCAATATCGACGCTGTAGGAACATTTACTCAGATTGAAAAGGAGATTCACTTGGTCTAATTACATCTATGAGTTTTGCGTGTTATGGTCTCTTTATCATGTTTATCTCCAATCTTATAATGTTCTATTTAATTTCTTTTTAGAAGATGGTTGAACGAGGCGAGTCAAGCAACAAAGCTGAAGATTCGGAGAAAACACAGAATCCTGTAAGAAAATATGCAGGGAAAAAGCCAATGAAGGTTTCTGGGGGGGTGGAGTCGATGAACGTTGAGATTCTACATGCTGTCGATGTAACTGAAACTCCTGTAAGCAAGTTACTTGAAAAAAAGGCAATTGTCGGCCTTGAAAGTCTTCATCCAATCAACATCGATGGTGCTGGGACATTTACTCAGATTGCTAATGAGATTCCTGCGGTATAATTACATCTATACACTTTTGCATGTCACCAGTCTTATTGTATCTTATTTGATTTCTTTGGTTTGTTTATCACCAGTCTTATTATATCTTATTTGATTTCTTTTTAGGAAATCACTGGAGGAGGTAACTCAAATAAGCAGGTCGATGGTCTAGAGAAAACTCAAACTCTTATGAGCAAATCTATTGGGAAAAGGCCAACTACAGTTCCTGAGGGAATAGAGGAAATGAATAATGAGATTGGAGATGTGTCTCCTACCAAGAAGTCAAAAATGGATAACTTGAGGATCAAGGAAAAGACAAAAAGGGGTCTCGTGAAGATTAGAGATTTGAAGTAAATATCACCACGTGGCTTGGTGGGTTTGCCTTGTGTGGAGCCTATATCTGAATCCTTTAGTCGCTCATGTTTCTTATTATGTAATATTTCGTAGTTGTGTGTGTTATCTAAAGTATTGAGCGCTATAGTATGCCTCTTTTGAACCTCTGTTTTGTTGTTTGTTGTCAACCAATCCACTAAGCTTGGAAGGTGTGGTTTATGTGAAGACTATTTCTGCCTCCTTTAATCGTTCATGTTTCTCGATATACAAGATTTTATATGTTCATGTGTAATCAGGATTATAGAGTGCTATAGAATGCCTCTTTTGGATCTATGTTTTTCTATGTGTTGTGGGCCCTTTTTGTATTCATCCACGGTTTGCATGGATGATCAATTTTACTTGGATGAATTTATATTTGGTTTCGTTTATCTCTACTCTTTGTTATACTTATCGCGTATGAGTTGCTGAGGATCGTTCATGCGGTGTCTATATAAGACGCTTCATTTAGGTGACTACCATTCTCTAATGTTCTCTTAGTTACAAGCTAATTGATAAGTTATAGGTACACCATTTCTCCAAAAAACGACAGTTATATGATCTCATATCCCATTTGCACAATTTCTAGGCGCATTGAAGATATCAAATCATCATTACTCGAGCAATTATTACGAAATACTTATATGGCTATTGTGTGTCTTATTAGTAATATGACTCTTTATAATTTTCATGGTTAGGGAATCCACATCAATTCATCTCACATTAGCACAATTTCTAACGTCTTACACACACACATATATATACCACAGTAGCAACATCAGCATTCGCAGTTAATGTCCCAACAATATCAGCTCCATCTCCAGCACCATCCATCTACAATAAATGTTACATATAATTTTAACGAATATAAAAAGAGGATAAAATCAATCAAATAATCAGGCAATCTATATATTTTAAACTTACACTTATTCCATGCAATGTCAGGAAGTTCTTGATAATTTCATCATTATCAGTCAATTTCTTGACAGTGTAACTACGCTAGTTACAGAACAAATTGGCATCGCTGACCTCGACCTTAAAAGGCATCCTCTTATCCACGAACACATTGAGTTCAAATGGATAATCAGCTAAATCATTCCTCTATATATAGTCAACATCAAAAAACAGAACATGCCAAAATATCAACCAGTGTAATCATGCACGCAATGTTCTAGTTCTAGACAAATTGTGCATCAACATCATATGAAAAAGAGCATACATTTGGCATCCTATCAAGTAGGTCTTGAACACTTCTCCCCAAAAATTGGGACACAACACGATCAAACGAAACAAAGGTCGTTGATCCAGTGTTGTCTATCGCCTGCACATGAATCTTGAACCTTAAAAATTCCAATGCATTTATAAGCATACACACATACAAAAAAAAACAAATAAAAAAGGTAATTTTTAAGAATATACAATGCAGGATACTTGCCTAGGAATAGCAGTTCTCGGCATCTTGCATTTGTCACAATACAGACTCCCAGCAGCGATTATAACCCTTGATGCACACTTGGTACATGCTTGATAGTACCAGCCCAAATCCGTTTCAAGTTCGCACGTCCTCGCCAACACAGCACCAACACATCTCTAGAAAAAGAATAACAACGAAAAGCTCATCAAATTCAATTCCATCAATCTAAAATGCACGATTACATAACACAAATGAGTAATACAGACATATATATATATATATATATATATATATGTGGTATATATAGACACATTGAAATTAACCATCACCTCATTAGACTCAATCAGATCTTCGATTGTCATTCACCTAGTCTACATCAAATCTTCAGATTGTCATTCGCCTTGTCTAATCTTGGATGAAATTAGACAACACACACTCATATATTTACAATATATTTGTCGAAAAAGAAAAAGACCAAAAAATCTCTTCATCTTGCAAAGCTGAAGTATCAGAATCGCAGGTTATGCCGAATCATGTGTGTCAAGAAATAGTTGCATTCTTTCAGCATAACTACCCCACAGTGTACAGTGCAATCGATTGCTTTTGCAATCCAGACAACAACATCAATCAATACACAATTGCTTCCAATCTAATAACAGTAGTTAATTAATTCAACTAAACTTACTCCAGATCCTCGAGCATAATATCTAGCACCTCGCTCCTCTTCCCAAATCTGTTTCAAGTTCGCAAGTCCTCGCCAACACAGCACCAACACATCTTTAGAAAAAGAATAACAACAGAAAGCTCATCAAATTCAATTCCATCAATCTAAAGTGCACGATTACATAACACAAATGAGTAATACAGACATATATATATATATATGTGTGTGTGTGTGTGTGTGTGTGTATAGACACATTTAAATTAACCGTCACCTCATTAGACTCAATCAGATCTTCGATTGTCATTCGCCTAGTCTGCATCAAATCTTCAGCTACAGTGTGCAAGTTCGGCGCAGACATCTGATTGACAACTTGAGTAAGGGCAAATCCAGTTTCATTCAACCTGCATGGTCAAAAAATGAATAACTTAGTTCAAACTAATCTGAATGAAAATCATTTCCTCACAAATAAAACAGGACAATTATTATAGACCTTGTTTTATATTCAACAGCGTCAGGTATGTATGCGTTCAAGAACATCTTTGTTCCATAAAAAGCATTAGACACTCCCATAACTCCTGAAAAACATTAATAAACAGTAAGATAACAGACTGAACTTGGATGAAATTAGACAACACACACTCATATATTTACAATATATTTGTCGAAAAAGAAAGAGACCAAAAAATCTATTCATCTTGCAAAGCTGATGTATCAAAATCGCAGGTTGCGCCGAATCATGTGTGTCAAGAAATAGTTGCATTCTTTCAGCATAACTACCCCACAGTGTACAGTGCAATCGATTGCTTCTGCAATCAAGACAACAACATCAATCAATACACAATTGCTTCCAATCTAATAACAATAGTTAATCAATTCAACTAAACTTACTCCAGATCCTCGAGCATAATATCTAGACGATGAAGTGTTTGCCTATAACGATAGTAGCATATTCCTATCCATACTTAGACGATGAATCAATTTGCATACATTTATTTATAGCCCATTTGAATAAAACATAAAAAGTATGGAGCCATCGAATATGAAAATAAACACAACATAGGTAGTCTTTGAAACAGGGAAAACATCTAGAAATCAGTTTTTTTAAACCTTGTTATTGAAATATCAGGTTAACCATACACCATAAAAAACCTCTTTTATCCGTTGCTTTCATTTCAGCACGATTGTTTAAGGAAAATTAGATCACATGTATGGCATATCTGAGACTGATTATCCAATTCAACCAACAGATCAGTATTCCCACAGTATTCCCAACAGATCACATGTATGGCAGGATTTGTGCGATCAGGAACACTCCACAGGTGAATGACTCTGGCTGTCAATGCCAGATCAGTATTCCCACACTTGATTCCAGACACATAAGTCATGCATTAGTACATTTCATTGTCGTTGATAAATAAATTTCTAAATCATTTCAAGTGTTTGGCCAAGGAATAATTTCATACAAACATAACTAAGCTGGATAAATTACCTCTTTTAGCCATCTTACTGAGTTGAGTGCCTCTGTTAGCCATAGCAGCTCCTGTTGAAAAACTTAGCAAGATGAGAAAGAAACTTGGTGCATTTTCTCTCAACTAATATGTCATAGTATTTATAGCCAGCAAGCGTTAGTTATGATGCCAATCCAAATTGTGAATGGCAAAACCCAAGACATTGCCGCCAAAGAATGAAAAAGCACACTCCAATGAGTTTGAAGTTTATCTTGCAATAATGATCATGATGAAAAAGTGCACATTCCAATGGACTTTTTTACACTTGGCAAAAACAATGATGACCATAAATCTATCATCCAAAACTTCAAGCAACATGGATTAGAAATGAACTTCTGCTTGCGAGACACACTATCGTCCTCATTGAAACAATGCAAAAATGTGTAATTTAGTCAAACACACAACAATCCCAATTGAAAGAAAAAAAAGGAATTAACTGTCACTCAAAATCCTCAATGCTTATGAGAAGTTCGCAGAAAAAGCGCGGTGGTCATCGCTAAAATATTGTGGTGTTACAGATATTATACCATTTGAGTTTAGAGCTCGAGGCTACATGACATCTCGTCGACGATCGCGACATACCTGACAGAAACACGCATGCAGTAGATACATTTCGTGTAACCTCTGCAAGGGTAGTCGGTAATGTATCTGTTGTCACATAAATCATCGATGTGCACTCGTCTATAGAGCAGTTAGCAGATGAGGACCTTCATGCTATACCAGACGTTTGGTGTTTCAGTGCGGATAAAACTATAAGCGACGTGGAGTTTGGCCAGTGTTGGATAGGATTTGCCGATACACCAATGTCATCACGGATACAAATAGTCGTGATACACTATAGTTGTGTTCGAGGGTAGTTACATAGAACATAGTGCGATTTTAGCGAAGATTAAAATAGAAGCGGTGTCTGTCGTAAAAGCCCAAGTAAATGGAATGCACACCGCAGATTCAAAGTACGACAGAGGAAAGCCTATTCAAATAAATAACTCTTGAAACCTAGTTGATCGTTGATATTATACGGACCGCCAAGTACACGAATAGATTCGTATCTCAAATGAGTGATTGGAACAATGGTGCTGCATCACCTGTTAGCGCTGATAAGCTGATTATGATATATGCGTCATCGACATGTTACTTAGACCGGCTGTAACCACAAATATACCAGAAACATATAAGATATGTGCTGAAGAGAAGTGCGACTCGGGTATTTATCTCATAGCTATGCATTGTTTTCACTGCCTCGAGATTACCTACACGCTAAGAAAATATTATCATCAAGTATGTAAAAACAATACACACTGTGGAATTGAGTTTATGTAATGACGATACGGATAACCAATCAGCTACATAATGTGATGGCAGTGCAGACAACAAACAAAATAAACCGAGCGAACTCAATCAAACAGAATGCAAACCATAGATTAAAGTTGCGGCACTTATGCTGCATCTGGGTTGTTTAAATGCTGAGATAGCATTGTCACCGCACGTGTCAGAATCAACAAGGCTATAACATATTGTTTTCTTAAATCTGGAATCAATTACAAATTCATATAACAGCAAGTGCATCAGCAACAGATAGCATCAGAGAAGAACATAGTTAGAAATCATTTGTGATGGTGCGTGGTTTAGCAGAACATTGTTTTTGTACAAAGAAATGAAGCACATACTTGGCGCTAGTCAAAGTTCGTCGGAGCATACAAAATATACATCGGCAAAGGCATGAAACATCACCAAAATAAACTGAAAACAAACCATACAAAATACATGCCAGCCAATTACACAGCAACAACAGTGCACACACTCAAAAGACAGTCGAATCCATTGCTGATGACATACACCATCTCAAACGGCACCACACTTATTCTTAAGTGGACAGTCGGCGAAGTAATGGTTAAACTAATACACATGTCTTGCAATATAGCATTGTATATTGCATAGCTTTTGGAAACTGCACTACGCAAAAAATAAGTCTTCCCAGTAGTATTTGCCAAAAATAGCCAAATTAAGATTATCGGACAATCTTTAAAGCAATACAGGGGCAGCAAAATAGACAAACGCGAGCAGCTATTTTTCAAAAAACCGCCTTTAAGTTAATCGCTGCTGTAAAATTTACACCGGTCAAGGATCTTGTAAAACATAAATCAGCATATTATAAGGATTGGTTCATCAGTAAGCACTTAAAATGAAAAAAAATCACTTACAGCTGCGGTCTCAAGCTCCACGTAATAGGTATTTAGCATTCGCATCTCTTGAAGAGAAAACTCATCGGCGATACGAACAATCGTTCCTGAGACAACGACAATATGTAAATACTTACATACATCATAACACAATATAAAAAACAGTGCCGAATCACATGAAACAAACTAAGAAACCTGTTAGAGGGAATCCTGCTTCAGCTGCATCCAGGCACACAATTTCATCGGTGAGTCTCATTATGTCCTTTTGCATGGAGGGAAAAGGAACATGCATTAGATAGACAATCCTATTCTCCGCCTCATGAGTCACAGCCAACTTTAAAGGTTGCTTTGGTTGCAGCCTACGTGCCTTGCAAAGAGCTCCCCACTCACCTCCTATCTTGCACGCCAACCCGCCCTCGTCCTCATCAATCCGAAAGGAGCACTTCCAAGCAAATCCCAGGTAATCAACAACCTTCATATCAGATTCCTTACTCGGCAATGCACCCTTAGAAAATCCTACCCTAGGCATTACCTACAGCGGGAGATCAACACAAAATATGAGCAATGAAGCATAGTTCCTATATTTAATTCAAGTTAAAACACACAAAAGATATGTACCAAGGATCCAGACTTCACATCAGATTCAGCCAATATTATGACAGATGATAAGCAAAAACTTAGGGAACTGCATTGGGTAAAGTCCCGATCCAACCTTGCTATAATTAACTTCTTGATGAAACCGATTTTTCAAAGACATCCGCATAAAACTCGAATCTTCATAGGTAAGCAAAGCCCATGCACCAATATGAATAGCGTAGAAATCCTTCATCCTAAACCAACCATTCTTGAAAAATACCTTGTTGTCTTTGATAGCAACCTGGACCTCTATCTCATTGTTCTTTGGATCATAAAGCATAATGAACTCATCAATTTTCGTGTCATGCTCCTTTCCAAAACACCTGGGCAACCTTGCAACAGCGTGCAAATGCATATCAGCTGCATTATAATCACAATCAGAACAAAAAGCATAATATAGAAACAGGTTGCAGCTTATTCGATGGGTTCAAGAAACTCGATTCACACTTGTGATATCAAATTCAAGAACATATGAATCATCCATTGATGCCTCCTTCACACCCCTGAATATAAGCCTACATCATAGGAAAAACAAATAATGGCATGGGCTACATGTACATGAACTTCAAAACATAAACAGAGTTGAGCAGACTGCCTAAGCACCATGAACCAAGATACATGCATATTATTCCAAACTACCAAAGTAAATACCACAAATGCACAGGACACTATCAATCTTCATAAATATAAAATTACATATTGCATATATATAAGGGTTGACAGAAATATCTTACAAAATATAAGGATTGTGAAAAAATGGAAAACAAATAACTGTTATGAAAATCCTTTTTTCATCTGTAGAATACCTCTGAGAGAGATCAAGGTCTTAGCATTTCCAACATCATCACTTGTCATGCCATTGTTCTAACAAACTCGAGTAGCTCCAACATCATCAGCCATTCTAAGAATCTTGATAAAGAGCAAGGACTAGACAAAGCTTTTGAGAGTTTTTTTATATAAGTTGATAAAGCATGTGCATTCAATCTGTGTGCATGGAAGAAAGAAACTATAGTGAGAGGTATATAAAGACGTGAGTACAAAGTTGAGTAAACAACTAAAGATCCACACACACTTTCTCAGCATATCAAACTAATGATTAAACTTTATTATCAATAATTTAAGTGTGTTAAATATATAAAGAATCATGTTTTTCATCTGAAGTTAGAACAATATGGCTACAACTTGGAGTTTAATTATGAGACTAAGAAACTTTGTCGATAGATGGCTAGCCATACACGGAGTTCAAGACCATATCTGATCTAAGACTCCACTCCAACAAAAATAAAACCAATTGCACTCCATTGGAACAGGAAAGTATCTCATGGTCCCAGAGAAATCCAACACATGGCACATGCATAGCTATATTGAGTGCTTCAACTAAATGAAATCATGTGAAACAATCCTCAACACAAACTCAAGATAACCAATATTGATATGAAAGATTTAAACTGATAAGAGAATAAGAGAGTCATTATAACAGTAGATAGGTGAAGTCCTCTATCATGTACATGGCTATCAAACATAAAAAATTGCAAATGAGGCATAATGAACTCTAGTTTAGACTAACATCACATATCATATAGCAGATGACCTTGGCTGATCCTACAATGACTACAAATCAATAAGAGCTGGTCATAGGACATAACTACCTTCAATTAGAATAGCCAAGACTTCAATCTATTTTATTGTCTTTGCATCATTAGAGCAAAAGCTTTGGCATATACGCAGCTTGGTTATTCTTCTGTGAAAAAATTAGACGTCGTGGGTTTTATCCGGAAAAGGGTTACCTATGCACTATAGTTTAGATTGGTAATGCACTTTAGTTTGGATTTGGAATGATAATTTAGACGACAAAGGTTGTTTATTGGTCTCGAAATGAATCAAAAATGGTACCATGGACTTGCAGAAATCACATTGCCAGATCTAGAGTAACAAACACTCCAATGTACCGCAATACACGCCCACAATTTCAACCCGCATGTTAAGTAGTATATGCAGTTGGCAGATTTGTGTGGAGAGAAGTCAGGCGCGCAGTTGTCCGGAAAAGCGGACACTGGTGTACCGCAGCCTCAACATGCAAGACTGAAAAGGCGCGATCCAGCAGAATTGGTTCACCCCAAAAAATACTTACTGACTAACACTAAATGCCATTATTCCATCGCTGGCACATCAGTATCATTTTAAACACACGTCCTATGCATCAACATCGCAATAAGACTTACACGCGCGTGTTCCATAATCAGTTGTCTGATATTTCAGTATCATATCCAGTCGGGCACTCAATTTGATCAAACCTCCTATATTGCTTATGCGCATCCGGACTATTATAATCAGA
>Ga0228710_1010848_pt1 | contig 12026 bp, 3 predicted proteins | sample MedpolnodulmetaG_FD_177995 | JGI IMG/M metagenome (GOLD analysis project Ga0228710, IMG submission 177995) | Root nodule microbial communities from Medicago polymorpha collected in Santa Monica, California, United States - pink nodules | ecosystem: Host-associated > Plants > Roots > Nodule...
TAAATATTTTTGTAAAAAATTATTGAAAAATTTAAAAGATATAAATGCTTTTGACTTAAAAACATTAATCAAATTTGTGGACGGAAAACATTTGGGGTGAAAAATTGAAGATTTTTTTTTTTTTTTTATCAATATTGAAATGAAAATATCTAACCATTTTTTATTAAGTAATAGTCATTTTATTCTCAGTATATATAACGAGTAGGAATAGTATTTCATCAATGTATCGTATTTTAAAAATAGGGCATCATGTCAGACAAAATAATATTTTACATTAAAATGTTTCGTTTATATTATCATATCAATATTTCAATGTACTTATTTATTATCATAATTGTTTATTCACCATCAAATCGATCATTATACAAACAAGTTATCACCAAAATTGATATCACCAAAATTGATTGACTACTTTAACGTGGTATTTTTGCTAATGAAGTAATTAAGCTATTTTAAAATTTCAATAAATTACCGTGATTACTCGTTCACTAAATTCTCCGTTACTCTTTATATCACTCCACCAAATTGTTTTAATACAAAAAAAAAAAATACTATATTCAGACACATTAATAAATAAAAAACAACTTTTTAAGTTCATTGAATAACTAATGTATTCAATCATATTTATAGAAAAGATACATTAGTTATTCAATGTATTTAAATTTTTTATTTTTTTATAAATGTTAACAAAGAGTAGATAAATTGAGTAAATATCCTCTCTATCTGTCAAAGTAAATGAAATATACAACTTGGAGAGAGATAAACACAAAAAAAGATAAAAAATATTTTCAATAAATGAGTCTTACCATCGTTAATTATTGTGGTGTCTGAGATTCGAACCTTGGACCTTGCATATATTATGCTTGTCCTTACCAACTGAGCTAAACTCACGGGAACTACCATCATTAATTATTGTATAACCTTTTCAAAAAAAATTGTGTCTTTATCTTTTCAAATGGAAAAAATGAAGAGAATGATAAATGGAGAGGATCTCAACTCAAATAAATTACGAGTAAATAGACAATTATCCCCCTGAAATTGTAAGTTTTGTCAATTACCCCCCTGACGTTAACAAAATTTCAATTACCCCCTGAAATTGCACAACGTTAATCAATTTACTCCATCCGTCAAATTCTTTCGTTAGTCAACATGATGTTTTGCAAATATCCCCTAAAGTTTTGCACTTATGTGCAAAATGCCCACCGAACATGAATATATATATATATATATATATATATATATATATATATATGTGTGTGTGTGTATATATTTCTTATCTTTTTCAATTGTCCTTTATCCTCCTTTGAAAATGAAGATTTCATGTTTAACATCGTGCATTATGGTTACTGTACTCCGTGCAAAGAGAGAGTTATCAATGGGAATAACATGCAACACATTACAACTAAGTGCATGTGCAAGTGCAATCACTTCATCCAACCCTCCTTCTGCAATTTGTTGCCGTAAACTGAAGGAACAAAAGCCTTCCTTTGCCAATACTTGAAAGATCCTAACCTTAAGAAACTTGTTAGCTCTCCCAATGCCATTAAGATTGCTGACGCATGTGGCTCTCCATTTCCCGTTTGCTAGAGGTACATACGTATCAACCTTGTCACCGTTTGTAAGTATTTTTTTTTCCTTCTGTGTTGTACTCTGTTTTGCTTCTTATCAGTTAGGAAAGTCCCTCTGATTATGTCTCAGTTTGGTGTGGTGCGTTACAACACTGTGACTGGGCGTCCCTTGTTCTGTGCTTGTAGGATTTGAACTTATAACACTGATGTTTAACGAACGTAATTTGCTGTTGTTATGACTCCTATGAAGTTTATTTGTGTTATTGTTCAAATTAGCTATGAAGTTTGAGTCAAGGATAAGGAAAAATAAGAGTATAAACGAAAAAAATATATGAATGAATTTTCAAGTTCGGAGGCATTTTGCACATAAGTGCAAAGTTCAGGGGGTATTTGTAAAATGTCATGTTAAGTAACAGAAGAATTTGACGGAAAGAGTAAACTGATTAAGATTGTGTAATTTCAGAAGGTAACCGGAGTTTTGTTAATGTAAGGTAATTGACAAACTTGGGTAATTGCTTGTTTAATCAATAAATTACATTTTAAAAATTTCTAAGCGGTGTAAGAAAATGGCTTGGGTTTCAAAAGAGCAAATTGCGAAATTGTTTAATTCTGCATTTGCGATTTGATGGCCATTAGGCCATTCCAATCAACTCTATCGCTCCAACGATTCTTCTCTCTTTTCCGAACTCCACATTCATTTTCCTCCTCTGCCACCACCACCACCACCAACTTTCCACCACCCTTTTCCGTTCTCAGTCGCTTCGCAACATCATTCTCACAACCTCGCCGCCCCCAATATCCTCCTCCGCCGCCGCGGCCCGACACTCTGGCTCAACGAATCGGCAAATCCATTCGCCGCCCCGGCGCTTCCTCTAAGGCCAGAATTTACGCTGATGTCAATGTTGTTCGACCTAAGGAATATTGGGATTATGAATCCCTAGCTGTTCAGTGGGGGTAACAATTCTCAATTCAATTCAATCCAATTCACACTGTTAATCATTTTATTTTTTAAAAATTTTATTTTTTAATTTTTTTGTGAATTGTTATAGGGAACAAGATGATTACCAGGTTTTGAAGAAGGTTGGAAGAGGGAAATATAGTGAAGTATTTGAGGGTGTTCACTGTGGGAATGATGAAAAATGTATCATCAAGATACTCAAACCTGTCAGGAAGAAGAAGGTGCAATTTTGAATTCTGTGTCGTTTGGATTGACTTATTTAAGCTACTAAAAATAAGCATTTTTAAGACTATGGTCCTGTTTGGATTGACTTATTTTTTAGCTCATGCGAAATAGCTTACGGAAATAAACAAGTTTTTTATGTATTCTTCATAAACTCATCAAGGTAGTTTATGATAAAACGCAGCTTATGAAGATACAATTTTCGTTAGTGAGAATTTATGAATTTACATAAAAGCTTATTTATTTGCATAAGCTATTTTTCATGAGCTCAAAAATAAGCCAATCCTTACGACCCTCTGTTAGAATTTATGAAAATAGCTTATGACATGTTTTTAGACAATTGTCAGCTTGTTTTTATAACCTCTTCAAGATAGCTAATGAAAACAGCTTATAGCTTATACTAAAACAATTTAATTTTATCTTTTACTATAGAAATAACTTATACATAAGCGCTTATCATGATAAACATTTATTATATAAGCTGCAAATTAAGTTGTTTATCCAAACACGGCCATGATTGTTGCTTTTCAGTAATGTTCCATGAATGAATTACTGTGTACTTGTGTTTAATTCTTGTATGTAATGTAGTCACTAAGATCAAACATGGAAGGATGTGTATGAGTTTATATGGAATCATTAGTCATATCAATGCGGCAAGTAGCTAAAAGAAATAAGACGGAACAACTTTTCGATTTCTAGTTTAGTAGTTCTCTATGGATAGTATGCTCAATTGTACTTTGGTAGCTTGGTCTTTGTATGAACTTCAATCCATTTATCACTTATATTTAATTGATTTTATGTATAGTTTTTACTAGATGAAGACATAATTTTAAGAGTTTAACATACATGCATTTTCATTGTAAACTATTTTGACACTGACAACCAACGAATGTTGATATTTTGCCACATCATCCCACTTTTATAAATTTAATTAAAATAGATTAAATGAAGTAAGCAGCGAGTCTGTATTGGTTGTCGGTGTAAAATAGTTTTGCCACTAACACACAACACAGCACATGCCAATCTGTTGCATACAGTATGTTGGGAAGTAAATTTTATTTTAGTGTTTCAGTTTTTCTTTGTTATTTTGGAACTTACCTTATATTATATTTTTGGTTCGGATGTGAGTGGTCATGGTTCTTGAGAGTAATTAGCTACTCCATCATTTATTTCACTGTTTACGATATGATTTGATTTAAAGCCTGAAGATTTGTGTGCGTCTCTTTCTTGTCCTCTGGCTATATTATTTGTATGTACTAAACTCTTAAACATGCCTTGATTCTAAACGCAGATAAAGAGGGAGATCAAGATATTGCAAAATCTCTGTGGAGGACCCAATATTGTAAAGTTGCTTGACATTGTTAGGGACCAGCAATCAAAGACCCCAAGCCTTGTATTTGAATGTGTTAATAACACCGATTTTAAAGTGCTCTATCCTACATTGTCTGACTATGATATACGCTATTATATCTATGAACTTTTAAAGGTAAGTTTTTGTGCTTTCTTGTTTATCAAAGAGCAAAGCAACATCTATAATTCAATTTTGCTGTCATTATTTGTTTGGCACATTACTGGACAGTAGACAGGAGATAAGCTAAATGCTTCACAGTCATAACAAGTTTAATTTTTATATGTTTGAAGAGATAAATTAGAAAGTGTTTGAGCTATTTGCTGGTATTTAGTTTTGATAAAGAAGCTTCGGTATTAATTGTAGATGGAATACTGTTAAGGACCTAGTGAAGAGAAATGGAAAGTTGATACAAATGGTCAAACTAAAGTAACCATTTTATTGAGTGACTGAGAATAGGAGAAAGATAACAAGGGTTTTTCATTTTACAACCAAGCCACCGCTCTGTTTTTTGCAATTAACAAATCTGAATGCTCCCTCTACCTTTGTATCACCCACTATTATGTAATTAATTCTTCCCAAGTTTCTCTAACTAACTAGCCAATTGTTTTAACTGTTCCTAACTATTTTATATCCTAACAATACCCATGTTGGTCAATGTCTTGGTTTTTGAAGTCTTAAGGGTGTTAGTAGAACTTAATTTTGCTCCATAGGTGCTCTTGTCACTTGTGACGATGAAATCTGTAATAATATACTACCTTGTTATTATTTTACGATTTGAGTTTAGAGCCAGTTCCTTTCTTCCCTTGAAATCATTTCAGTTTAGGCTTCGTATTAGGATTGTTTGCATGCAAAAGCAAAAGCTTTTCTATTCCTTCATATGTCTGGGTATAATGTGGCTAGCTTTCTATGCTAATGGCTCTGATTGTGATTCTTCAATTTAAATGTTTTTTTTAAAATGTCTAATGCACTTTTGACATTGATGTTAATTTTGGTGTTTCACATTCTTGTTTTGATACTTAATATGCATGCATTGCTTTCGCATCTGTCGAAATTTAATTTCCAATTTTCGTGGTCCATGGCCATGTCAACATGACATCTGTTGTCAGATACCGTGCCCTCTGTTTCATCTTCTTAAGAAAATGATTAGTTTATGTTGAATTTAATAGTAAAATAGTGTGTATGGTCTAAGATGTCCATATCAAGCAAAATGGTTGAAAGTAGTGGTAGTGGTATTGGAATAGTTAGGCAAACTATTTAATGAAATGAGAGCATTGTTGAAAACAGTTAATAGATGTTGTCTTGGTATTCTAAAGTGACAAATAATTTGAGACAAAAATATTACAAATGAGGCACTGTAATGAGACAGAGGTAGTAATTGTAAAGTCTCGACTTAAAACACTACTAGCACATTACAAGATATGCTTGCAAATTACAATGTATCTGCATCTATCCATGTATGTCTGCTTTTGCCTCCTGTGAGTTTTCTTATTGATATATTTAGCTATACATTTTCACATGATCTGATTGGGCCATATATATATATATTTTTTGGAGGAAATGTATTATCATATGTAGTCAAGTTTGTGAGACATAGTTCTATCGGTTTCTTCTTTTCAGGCATTCCTTTTTATTTTTTTGTGGCTTTTAACATGGAAGAGTTATTTCTGAATCTTCTTTTACAGGCATTGGATTATTGCCACTCACAAGGAATCATGCATCGGGATGTAAAACCACATAATGTTATGATCGATCATTCGCAACGTAAGCTTTGCCTGATAGACTGGGGACTTGCAGAGTTTTATCATCCCGGGCAAGAGTATAATGTCCGCGTTGCCTCAAGGTTCATTATGTTTCTTTTGTTGCCTTTTCCAATGTCTTAAAGTGGTAGAAAAACTTCCTCTGGTCATATCCAGTAGATGAAGAAATTGATGAGCTGGAAAACATTTATGCAGGCCCAAAATTATAGGGGGGTTGGGTTGTGTAAATCACTGCTTTAGTTGGTAATTTCTGAATACACTCTCATGACTTCATCAATATTTTGATGGAATCAGGTTAGAGAGAAAATATGGTTTACACACATAAAGAGGTTGTTTCCTGATAGAAACCGGAAAACTGAAATGAAAAGTGTTATTGACTGATAAGGGGTGAGCTTGAAGCTCTTTACAATGGAAGAAAAGGGCAACAGAAAACAATAAATGACACCAGAGTTGTAAGAACTCCTATACCAGAGCAGTATACTATTGCTCCTAAACCAGAGAGTTTCTCTCCTTACTGACTCAACCACTTTCTTGAGTGACTCTAAACTTTCCCTCCCTTTTCTTTTATAACAGAACATTCCCCCTAAAAATAAGGAGAATGTTAACTACCTCTTATTCCCTCAGCTTCTGCAACCTCCTAGAAGCTGTGTGTGTATGAGTCGGGCCCAATGATTGGGTCATCACATGTATTGGACCCTGGTTTCCTATCGGATCCCAATTCAGAAATCATTGCAGTTCACTCAGCCCTTGAGATATTCACTTATTTCTTTGACGTACTTAAAGGCAATCGTTTTAAATTTTGAGAGGATATTTGGGTTGGATATATTACGTTGGGAGGATTTTCCTCACAGGTTTTCTTTCTTCTTGCATAGGTCCCCCTTTTGAGCTGTGTACAATAATCTTTAAGATGCTTCTAGTTCTCATTACCGAATCTTTATTATGAAGTTTCCTTGAAAAAACTATTATTTGACTCTTCACTTTATGCATTGTTTGTAGATATTTCAAAGGTCCTGAGCTACTTATTGATCTTCAAGACTATGATTACTCGCTAGATTTATGGTCTCTCGGTTGTATGTTTGCTGGAATGGTAAGGGGTCTACTGTATTATAATTTAATTTGTTTTGTATCATTTAGGGTATAGGCATGGTTATCTCAATTTTCAGAGACGGATCCTTTACTTTCACCAATGCATGTCATTGATGTCTTCCTAAAATCGATATAATAGGGTACAGTTTTCTGTTGTGCTTATCTGCTGTTTGGGTTTCTACAGATATTCCGGAAGGAGCCATTCTTTTATGGACAAGATAACTATGATCAACTAGCAAAAATAGCCAAGGTTAGTGAAGATTGTGAACCAGATATGGTGTAGTTTGAGCTAGATTTATTGGGTTATTTACTTTTTTGGGTGATAATTTATTATCAGTGCTTTTGCTTTGGGCCTGGCATCTACCAGTAACCTATTTCACAATTGGGATTTTTTTAATGAGGAATGCTGTTTACAGCGATTTTTTTTCTTTCAAGAAAGCATCATGACCGCTATTTCTTTAATTGTGTCAACTCTCATGTATGGTAAGTGGGACCCTTTTTCTTGTTTTATTTTTTTGCTACAGCGGTAGTTTTTGGTTCGTGAGGAATTTGCGATAGAACTCTCGCTGTATATAGCATTGGCCTTTTTTTATTATATAAAAGTGGCAGTGATATCCATTTACCCAACCGCCTCCAAGGGGATTTGAACTTTGTCACTTGAAGTTACAAGACCAAACTCAGACTACTGAGCTGACACCTCATGAAATGTTATCTTGCAAGTGTTATTTATTACATGTACGCTATATGGCTTCCCCTTCCTTATTTTTAGACATTTATCTTCTACATTAGGTGTTATCAAGTTTGTACCTCTTACTGGTTTTGTGATTTGGTCTTTGTACTGAAATGAAATTTCTCATTCTTGGCCATTGAGAATGTCTAATTTTTGTGTCCAATTTCTGTTTCCAACTTGATCCCATGCTTTTTTATACCAATCATGCAGAACAATTAAATATATTTTTATTATCTAATAATAATTAGTTTTTCCAGCAAACTCATTCAGTTCTTAGCTATATGATGTACTATTATGCACATGGAAAGGTAGAAACCAAAATTTTTGGATTGATCAACTGTTTTATCCCTGCTGTAACAGGTACTTGGAACAGATGAATTACGTGCGTATCAAGACAAGTATCACATAGAGTTGGACCCAAGTTATGCAGTGCTTATTGGGAGGTTAATTTCCATCTTTTACCAATGATGTATACCGGTTCTGTTCCTCTGAAGTGGGGAATTCACTTTAGAGGAAAAAGTGAGGAGTTACAGCCATTGATTTGAAAATCAGTAGTTGAAATTTAAACAGTCATAAATTCTTAATTTGTTATTAGTTTACATGATTATAATCACAATTTCTACTGTTAAATTTTCTTAGCTCTTAAAGTGAATCCCCACTTTAAAAGGGTCAACTCTTCCGTGTATATGTTGCATTTGCTCACTAACCACTATTTTTCTAAAAGTGTTAAACTAAAAAAATGTTCTGATATTGTGGCAGGCATGACCGGAAGCCATGGACAAAGTTCATTAATATGGATAACCGACACTTGGCTGTTCCCGAGGTAGCATGTGTTCTTATTATTTCTGTTCTAGAATACCCATATGTTCATTGCTTCTCATTTTAAATTTACCCCTCCTTTTCTGAAGGCTATTGACTTTCTGGACAAGTTACTACAATATGATCACCAAGAACGGCTCACTGCAAAAGAAGCTATGGTAAGAAGCCAAATCTTTTGGCATCTTAACATTTTCATCGTTGAAATAGGTTTAGTCATCAGTGACACATAGATTTTTGGAATCCAGGCTTTTAATATGATTTGTATCTAGCCATTAATTCATCTGATCCACCATCGATTAATTTTGCCATGTTTGGATTTTCTTCCCCCTTTGGGCTTTGTGGATAAAATCATGTTGGGAATCTATTACAAAATCCTATTTGGACTTTCTCAGTTTCTATTTCACTGACTGATGTAGTAACTGGCTAACTACTACCTGGTCCATCCTGCACACAATTATTTGAGAATATGAACTTGTTTCCTCTAACGATGCCTTAACAAAAATTCAATACTTGCAGGCCCACCCCTACTTCAATCCAGTGAGAAATGCAGAAAGCAGTAAAACTCGCACACATTGAGTTGTTGATGCCTCGTTTGAGATATCTTGCTTGCTTTTGGTCAGGGTCCGAGAATTTTCAAATATGGTGGAGCTTGATTTTAAGAGATTCTGCCCTCGAGCTTCATCGGAACCCCCATCTCCCGTTTTGGGCAAAATCCAGGTCTCGGTAATTCCATTTTGTTGTGTGCTTCAAATTTGTGAATGCATTAATTCCATTTCAGTGAAGTTTATACACTAGTGTTTGCTGTAACTGGTCAAATTTGTGAGTTCCTTATTCTTTTGTAGTCTTGAAGAAAATGGAAACAGTTGAGTTTAATTAGCACAAAATATTTCATTTTTTTTAACAAGTAATATATTAATATAATAATTATTGCAAGGCTTTAGAAAGCTCATTTCAATACAAAGACATCGCAAGTAACCCACCCCAAAGGCCCAAACTTCAGCTATCAGCAAATTTATAGCTTATTTTTACCAAACACACCCAATGTAACCCAGAGCATGCAACGCAAAATCATGACAAGCTTCACCCTCCCTTATTTAACTGTCATTTAATAATGAAAAGAACATAAACTATATACACTTTATTTATGATTGAATAAGAAGTATCAGAAACAAAAATTACCTAATTTAAAAAAAAATGTTACAATAAGTTATTTACAGATTAAATAAATGTTAAATTTTTTGGGGTGTTAAAAAATTTAAATGATATAAAAAAATAATTAGAATTGGAACTGATCAAATTATATACATCACGATAAATGATCTTACAAAATGTCAGTTAAATAAAATTTGATCAGTAAAATCAGAAATAAAATTTGATCAGTAGTTGCATTTTAATCGGTACTCTGACTGTTTAAATTTTATTAGAAACTTTCATTCCAAAGTTTTTTCATTAATTACTGTTAAGTTAGCAAATGTTGGCTCACAGAATTTGTTGTTAGACTTAACACACCTCCTCGCCTCGTCATTATTGGTATTGGTGTGTATAAATGGTGAGAGGGTTTTGTAAAAACTTGACATTAGATGACTCAACAAATCTTGAAGAAGGCTATCATATCATATTCTAATTTATGGTTTGATCTAACATAACCTATAAAACCGATTTATGAGGTGAAAACTATCCCTATATTAAACACATATTCAGATTATCCGTCTTCCAATTATAAACACACTTTAATATCGACCTTCAGAATCAAATTACTTGGCTCCAAATTGTATTGGGAAATATTTCTTTTATAATAATGATTTGGCCTACACAATTTGTACCTAGAGTTTTGTACTGCTTCGTGCAAATTTCGGTTCCTACAAAGCAGCAATCATCTAAATAAATTCTTTTTGACAAACAACCCTATAAAGAGATATAGTATAGATTATTTGTGGGGACAAGTATCTCATTTGGTTGAGCTAAGGAATAAAAAGAGTTAAAGAGTTAAAATTAAGTTTAGTCCTCCCAAAAAAAGAGTTAAAAGTCCCGTGTTCAAATCATGATAACAAAGAAAATACTAATATAACTAAGATATTAAGATTTTTCATTAAAAAAATAAATATTTATATTTGTATCACACACCTAACAATATATTACCATAATTCTAGTTTCTTAAATATAATTAGGTCAAATACCTCCATCCGTAGATGTTTCTAGCAAATTGTTCCTTCAATTTGTCTTGGGAACAAATTAATCCTTTAATGTACTATTTTGTAAGAGATTGGTCATTTAATTTATAAAATATTTACATTGCTATTCATTTTTCATCCATCTTCATTAAAAAGTCCTTACGCTACCATTTAACATTGAGGTTGCAAGTCCAAAAAATGTTTATGAAAACAAACATGATTAATTACAAACCTTTTCTTCTTCTTTTCTAATTCAAACATAATTTTAAAGATAAACGTTTCATGAACTACATTATAAGTTAGGTAATCGATCGATTTTGTGTCAAACCAAAACTGAATAATGCAATTATAAATCCTAATTTTGAAAGCAATGAATTTAAACTCACAAACTTAGCATTAAATGTCCACGTAACGACTTTTTAACCGAGTTTGATAGAAAAGAGTGTAATCTTAAAAAATATTTTATAACCTAAAGGATCAACTAATTGTAAAGCAATTTTTTTTTTGGAAGAAGTTTGCAAAACAAAATTAAATGACTAACCTGTTAAAAACATCTTACTTCAAGAACCAGAGAAACATTTGGCCATATGACTATTAACTGCATGTTATTTACACACCTAACTATACAAGCAAGACTAAAATGAGGAACAGAAGTAGAAGATAATAATTGGAGACAAGGATACGACATATAAATATCGAGATAGTGTTGTTTATGGAACATTTGGCACATAAGACAATGTCGTGGACGTGGAACAATACTGGCGGGACCAGACCATCTAACTCTCGCATCAAGAATGTATACACTATATTATATTATTATTATCTTATGAATTTGATTGTCAATTTTAAAGCAACTGAAAAAGGTTGATATATATCAAAATGGTTGTGAAAAATAAAGTATGTTGAAGTTGTGTTTTTTCTTTTCAAATTGGTTTTGGCAAGACAAAGCAATCAAGGTAAGTAATTAAATATCATGCACCATGGGCATTTGGTCTACCACTCACCTTCATTCTATCTATATTAAAAGGGTCGTGTTAACTTATGTACTTAAGATATAAGTTAAGAAGGTAAAAAAGGGACTAAAAGATAAGTTTTGTCTTGAAAAGAAAAAATTTATTATTTTTAAAACATTAATACACAATCTTCCAAAAATTATTTCTACCTTTAGTTTTTTAAGAGTACAAGTTATCATTTCCCAAATTAAAATAGAGAAACTTCAAGGATTTTAGTCAAGTGATGGTGTCATACCCCAATTTTTGACCTAAGGTCTTACATTCATATACCCTCTGATCCGGAATATTATCTGACTTTTCAGAATAAAAATTCGGCAGAGAGGTATTTTAAAATACCTCATTTTTGTTCCG
>Ga0228710_1010852_pt1 | contig 12021 bp, 3 predicted proteins | sample MedpolnodulmetaG_FD_177995 | JGI IMG/M metagenome (GOLD analysis project Ga0228710, IMG submission 177995) | Root nodule microbial communities from Medicago polymorpha collected in Santa Monica, California, United States - pink nodules | ecosystem: Host-associated > Plants > Roots > Nodule...
TTTTTTTTGTTATTTTTTTTTTTTATTTTTTTTTTTTTTTTTTTTTATCGTGTTGTAACTTCTGATTTACTTATTTTCAATGGCTGAGCAACGTGAGGACACTCTAATTGGTAGGTGCCACACTCTAATTGGCCAATGGTATGTACTATTGGTACCTCAATGGTACACAAGTGGAATCCGAGGGGGAGGGATATAGCAATTTTCATGTACTTATAATTATAACTCGAATCAAACTATAAAGAAAAAGTGATCGAAACTTCAATTCTGAATCAGGTGCATATCCAAAGATTCTAAACTCATCTTAGCATTGTAGCACGGCAGCACCTTCCAAAACTTCAATCAACTTGAAAAGTACCCTTTTCGTAGATATGTGCATTTTTTTCTTTGATGGTCCCTATTCTTTATTCCTTTTTTTTTCTTGTCCATTGGTTATTATTGAGAGATAATTCCCTATTTTCAGGTATTGAAACAGAAAGGGTTGACTGACTTTGAGCTGTATTATTTTATTGGGTTATGTTAACAAGTCACCGGTTAAGGAAACAAAAAAAAAGAAAGTTTTGAATTAAAAGAAATACATTTTAGACTTTTAATGAGTTGACTGCACAAGTTTCAATGTGATATTACTGTATCTGTTTCCTTAACCAGTGCCGCGGGGCACAAGTTAACATTACCCAATTTTATTTTATTTTTCAATATATATAAGATTTTGAGCTGTACATTTTCTATAAAAAAAAAGGAAATAAATATCGTCATTTTGCACGGTGGAAATGAAAAGTTTCGACATAATATCAATAAATTTCCCCTTTGGCTGGTTGACTTCTTTATACTTAAAACACTTCAAAGCTAATCTCTTGTTAGTAGCTACACTTTAATGTCGACATTCTAACAACATTATTTTTTATTTTTTAAATATTGAAACATTATTAGTCATATGAAAGCTAACAAGTCCATCGTTTTTGCCGTCATATTACGTGCATAATTCACATTATAACTGTAACCTTTAAGTCACATATTAAGTATTCATTCACATCTCCATTTCCAAGACCTACAACAAAAAACCCTATAGCCTAATCCTTATATATATTGCATCATTTCATCACTAGTTCCCTGCACAACTCTCCCAACCGATCACTCCCATATGCTTTGAGTTTCTAACCATTGAAATGGGATTCAAAAACAATAACAAAGTCTTTGTCTTCTCTATCTTGATCTTCCTTATAATCCCGACTTTAATAGCCGCAGAATGCTGCAGATGTGATGAAGAAGAAGATGGAGATAGAGACAAATCCAAAGCTCTTCGGTACAAAATAGCAGCTTTAGTATCGATATTAGTTGCAAGTGGAATTGGTGTTTGTATTCCACTTCTAGGCAAAGTGATACCGGCGTTAAGCCCCGAAAAAGATATATTTTTCATCATCAAAGCCTTTGCTGCTGGTGTGATTTTGGCTACCGGTTTCATTCATGTGCTTCCTGATGCTTTTGAAAATCTTACTTCACCTCGTTTAAGCAAACATCCTTGGGGTGATTTTCCATTCACCGGTTTTGTGGCTATGTGCACTGCCATGGGGACTCTTATGGTTGATACTTATGCCACTGCTTATTTTCAAAACCAATATTCCAAAAAGGCACCAGCACAGGTTGAGAATGAGGTATCCCCAGATGTGGAGAAGGATCATGAAGGACACATGGATGTTCATACTCATGCTTCACATGGTCATGCACATCCCCATATGTCTTCTGTTTCTTCGGGTCCGTCAACAGAACTTCTTCGCCATAGGGTCATAACACAGGTATAATAATAATACAAACTTAGTTATTATAATTACTAATTGTGCACGCTAACTATATCTCTTCATATAGACATTTATGTTGATATATGTTTTGATGTATGTGTAAAATTCTTCTACATGCATATATAATAGTTAAACCCTTCTTTTGAATACATCTATAATAATAATAATAGTAATAATTAAACTCTAATAATATATTCAATTTTTATTTTTTTAATCATGTCATAATATTGATTGAAATACGGTGGTTTGACTCGATTCTGATAAATTATTTTCATTTCATAATAGGTATTGGAGTTGGGAATTATTGTTCACTCCGTTATAATTGGAATTTCTCTGGGTGCATCAGAGAGTCCTAAAACTATAAGGCCATTGGTAGCTGCATTGACTTTTCATCAGTTCTTTGAAGGCATGGGACTTGGAAGTTGTATAACACAGGTATTTATATATTTGTATTTTTTTTTTCCTTCAAAAAAAATTATTTGTATTTTTTTTTATTTAATTATCAAACTATTTCTGACTGTACATGGGACCATGTGTTTGCATGTCACTCAACTATAGAAAATTATTTAATTTGTATCAAACTATTTCTGATTGTTCATGAGCCCATGTGCTTGGGACCATGTGTTTGGTTTGGTTGGTATGAAACACAAACTATAGAAAAGATAGGATTAGACTTTTCAAACCTTGGTTTTTTTAATGAAGTTTCAAATGTAGGCGATGTGAACTTTTCAATAAACTTGGACTGATAAAGATAAGACACTTTAAGATACTAGTATTTATCTTTGACTTATATGTTATTTTTTACTAGACATTTTTATTCCTCTCAATCTTTGTGTGACCAATGCATTTTGTTGGGTTTCCATTGTTTGTTCCTATATCATAAGTTCAAAAGATGCCAAACTCCACTATTGTTTATTCAAAGATATCATGTTTTTGAACTATGTTTTTTTATAGGCTTAAAGGTATGTTTAGTCCTTGTAAATAGGGGCCATTTAAAATTTCGTCCCTGTAATCGCTAATCCTGGCGATTTACCCTTGCAAAGTTTAATCATTTAAAATTTCGTCCCTTAACCCATCAATGACTGCCACGTCATCAAATTTCGTCCCTTAACCCACTTACGTGGCAGTCATTCAGTGGGTTAAGAGACGAAATTTTAAATGATTAAACTTTGCAAGGGTAAATCGCCAGGATTAGCGATTACAGGGACGAAATTTTAAATGACGCCTATTTGCAAGGACTAAACATACCTTTAAGCCTTTTTTATATTATTTTTTTCCCTTTTTCTAGCACCACTCTTTAATATGTTTTTCTTTGCTCATATTTCTTAATTTGTATTGGGACTGCTTTCCGCATAAAGATTTCTCATAACATCACCTTTTGCATGAAATTTGAACTTTTCCAATTTCAATCATGGAAAGCATGAAAACAGTATTGTAAACATAAACTATATAAAAATGTTTTTGACTCATGAGAAATGTAATAATCACCTTCAACCGAATCTCCTTTTTCTAAAACATTTATTTGTTGTTTGACTATGCAGAACACAATAACCATTTACTACCACTATTTTCTAATAACTCCTTTGAATATTACTCACACTAGCCACAACTAGAGGTTTACCGATTTAATAGCATTGGAAATACTTGCAAAAAGGTTATCATATTTCACACGTTATGAAATCATATAAAATTGAAATAATAAACAAAACTAATCTTACAAGTTATATGTTAATTATATTTTAAGAACTTTGTGCACCTTAATTATGTTAACAACAAAAGATCAACCTACATTGTTTGCTGACCTATTGGATGTGTGATCATTGCAGGCAAATTTCAAGAGTCTATCAATTACAATTATGGGATTGTTCTTTGCTTTGACTACTCCAGTGGGGATTGCAATTGGAATAGGGATCAGTAGTGGTTATGATGAGAACAGTCCGACTGCTCTTATTGTTGAAGGAATCTTCAATGCAGCTTCATCTGGGATCTTAATCTATATGGCACTTGTAGATCTTCTTGCTGCCGATTTTATGAATCCAAGGATGCAAAAGAGTGGTAGACTTCGATTAGGATGCAATATATCTCTTCTATTAGGATCTGGTCTTATGTCTCTTATAGCCAAATGGGCTTAGATGTTTATATATTTTTTATTATAAATTTTCATTTCCTTCCCAAATTTCATTTAAAGTCGCTTATGATCTCCAAATATACCTATAACATAGGCCTATTGTCGTCTAGTGCGTGAATATACCTAATGAGTGCATATTTTTGAATGAGTAAGATTTATGTGTAATTTTGGTTTTTGGATCACATTATGGTATCGTCGTGACTAGGTTGAAGTTGGACTAGTGTGTATATATAATGAGTAGTGTGTTGACCCTCTACGATGTATTTGAAGGCCATAGTCCCTTTGGCTAGATGGGTTTGGTAGGGTCTTGGTTATTGTCTACTGTTTTTTCTTCTCTTATGCTTGATTTTTTATATTTGGATTAGAATATCTCTTATACTCTTATCAGTGCTTTAAGAGCTTTTCTTAGCAGTGCTTCATTGAGTCAAAACTGCAGGAGCTACTCAAACAATGATAAAGACAAGATTACCTGAGTAGGTTGGTAAAGCTACGAACTTTCCTTCATTTGTTTAGTACTGTGTGTATAAGATCTCATCAGATGTATTTTTGGGAGCTTATGATGTTTCATGAACAATGACTTCATCTTAATTTACTCAGATGCACCTCCCTGTCCATGGTAAAGATCAACTTCATCTTAATTTACCTATTTTGAGATGAATACAGAAAGGGAACTCAAACTGTATGATTACTGGATACACATCGCCTGCATAGTGCTTACCTTAATGTATGTGACCAGTTCCTTGATCACTTGATTAGTTTTGCACAACTCACAAGTTTCTTTTATAAAGGTTTATGCATTGGGGAATAGAGGGAAATTGACACCTAGTAAAAGGAGGAGTTTTATTTGTTGTATAGATGATGAAAAATATTGCAAGTTAAAATGCTATGCTAAAAATAAGTAACATTCTATTTACCAATAAATTTTTTAATATCTAGTGACTATCTTGTCAAAAATAAATAGGTAAACATATATAAGTTATAACTTATAAGAGCATTGCAATTGTAGTTGGCAGCTAGCTTACCTTCAAGAACGTGACTTTCTTAATTCCAATCTCTTCATTTGCTTGCTAGACTGAAGTGAACCTAACATAAGAAAAACCATCATTATGTGCAAATCAGCTTCACTAACATAATAACACATGTATTTACATAACTTTTAGTTCATGTTCCGCGACGTTGCACCAGAAGCAGCCATTTTCCAGAGCAAGTGTTAGCTAGCTCCTGAAATTCTGATATATTAACAATAATCACAAAACAGGACACTTATGTCGATGGGAGTAATCTATCTAACATAACTTTTTTTCTTTCTTTCTTAGGGAATCTATCTAACATTACTCTTGAGCTTTATATATTAATATTATTCACTCATCGTCTTTTCAATTTTTTTTTCTCAATCATTTGCAAGAAGCCTGTGCATATCATTAGACACCAAGAGCAGGATGGCATCTGGTTTTCCTTTCTAAGAAGTTTTTCTATGTTTCTTGTGTAGTTCATTGTTAGTTACCACTTTGTTTTTTGAAGAAGCTAAATTTGTTAGTTACCACTTACAAACCTAAAAGTATCTATTTTTCTTTTGGTTCGAAAGAGTCTAGCAGCCACACTCACATACACAAAATGCTGGAAAGTTGAGAATTGCGGGTTCGAACATGTGCATTTGCATATCAAATGTCTGCTATTTGAGCTGGTACTTCAGGGACACCTAAAAGTGTCTATTTATCAACTTCTTGATAAATTAGATCAGTGCTTACTAATTAGCACCCCGAGCAATCTAAGCATACGATATTAACAGCTAATCTAAAAAAGTGAACTAAACTACACAAACCAGTTTGGCCTGTAACATTAATTGTACCCAATTCTTCTTAAAGCTTAATGCTGCAAAAAGAGCCATGAAGCCGAGATACGTAGTGTGCGGGTGAGATCGATAGATCAGATACACAATATTTTTGAAATTAAGGATACAGTACGACCTAAATCCGTTAATAAATAAATCATTGAAAAGAAAGAGGAGTTGATAATTCTTCATCGTTATATAATTATAACAATCACAATTTCATAATATATTTTAAATCATTATAGGATAGCAATAAAATCATCATTGAAAAAACTCAGAACAAGCATTTGTCTCTATGCAATAGCCAACAATTAAAAAGTGTCGCTAATAAATTATCGTTTAATGTCAACTAATTAAATCTTTTCTCCCTCATTAGCATCAATCACATAAATCTGGTTCATTAAGTGACAACTATGTCAATCAAGAAGACCAACAACATCTTGAATGGATCATGTACTTCTCCAATAATGTACCATAACCTTGTCTATGCCACTCATTTTTCCTAAGATATCCGTAAGTATCACGCACATATTCGATAAAATATTTAAAAAGAATTAAAAACAATTCTAATACGCAAGAGTATACATATCTGCATGGACCCGCAAAGATCACTATCTAATACGGATACATCATCAATTTTGGAGTAAGCGAGATGAATTGACAGTTAAATTTAAATGCAAAATATATTAATGAAAAGGTAAGTTGCAACTTACAGTATGAACCTCACTCTCCTATCTGGCATTTATAACTTGCTTCAAGAATTTCAGCACCGACAACTCTAAGAACAGCTGAAAGTGGAACAATTTTACTCATCAGTTTCTTAAATCTTAATAATATTTTGTTGAAACTATATATGGTCCCTATCAAGTGTTGACTGAAACTATAATTTGCTTACGTACCTCAATTTGCTGAAAATAATTATTCTTCTCTGTTTTGTTTTAGCTTCCAATTGGATCTTGAGTTAATGGAGCTTCATCCATGTGGTAACTGCTCCTATCGTTCAACATGGAGTAATATTTACTATACCATTATGTAATTTTAGGATGTGTTGTGTTGTTATGGTGATTTTGTGATATGTTGTCCTTTTTTTTGTTTGGTCTTAATTAAATTAGATGGAGTGGTAATCCAATGAAATTAAACTCACATATAACTGTGAGGTTCCGTGTCGAACAGTTCGACTCGAACTCAGGTCACGACGTCTGGTTTTCCAATTTCAGCATTTAACAGTTGAGTTACGGCTTCTAGACTTATATGTTGTCCTTTTATGGTTCATAGGCTTTATGTTCAACCACTTATAATAAAGAAAGACTTATGTTCAACATATATATATATATATATATACACACACACACACACTAACGCTCTATATATGTTGAAAAATAAGTTGATAAATTAGTTTATAATAGATAAACTTGATAAACAAATTGATTGAATTTATAATGTTCAATAAAATTAACGGTTGAAGTAGTTTATAAATATGAAATGACATAAGATATATTTTATTATTATTTTTTTCAAATTAAGATATAAGGTGTAAAATTGAAAGGAAAAATGATAAGATATAAGCTATTTGAATTAACTTATAAAACTGTATAAGTTTTACCTTTTTTCTGATAACCCATTTAAGTTGGTATGGTGATATTGGCTTAAGGAGCTAAATATCACAAGCCAAAAACTGTTCTACTAGATATTCTACGGTTTTCTTTTATTATTATTTTTTAGAAAAGAAACATAACCGAAAAGTTCTCTTAAAATTTAAAATTATATAGGATAACATTAATAATAAGTATTGTCCACTTAGGCTTTCTAATGTAAGTTAAATGAAAGCCTTTCTAGGATTGTGTTTCTGAATTCCCTATTTCACTTCCTTTCTACTTGGTTGGATGATGATAAATTGATTATGTCATGTGTTTAGTTGATAACCTATGAAAGAGAGTTGCTTTTACATGTTTACTTTTGATGATGATATAATTATTTGAACATTGTAGTACATGAATCATAAGTGGGGCTGATTACTAGTTTAGAATGGAGAATCACAACAAGTGGGGAATGAGACAAAGCAGATAAGTTTGCAATACTTTTTCTGTCCCCGAGAATCTCGACTTAATGGATAATGAGACAGAAGCTTTGTTAACTTCCTTCTCTTCTTGTTGAAAAAGGACCAACAAAATTGATATGAGGTGACCAGGAGAACGACGTCCGGCAAGCTCTGTATGGTGTTGTTTGTGGAGGGGATACTTGCAAAAAGCACTCCGACCCTGAAGTCATTATTTGAGCATGAATCGGACCTTGTAGGTGTAAGTCTTTTTTTATAGACCGAGATGTAGAGCCGAGATGTAGAGATCCTTGGAGTAATGGGAGATACTCGTTGGGTGAGGGTTATAGACGGTGGGGTCTCATAACCGTCAACCGTTGGCTTATCAATGTGAGCATGAAACGTTATGGATCCTGGGAATCTAAAGCTTCAACTAGTAACAACATCTGTTCGTAGTAGTAAAGAGGGTGTGCATATCATTTTGGGATTTGCATGATTGGATCTTTGTTCGACATTAGTCTATTGGGCCAAAGGTGCATTTGGATCCCTTGTTGTGGATTTCTGCTCTTTACCCAGCAAATTTCGCTCGCGCCCAAATGAAATACCCAAACTACCCATGCGTTAGTTAACTTGCGCAAATGTAAAATATTGCGCCAGCTAAGTTATGCAGTCACGCATAGTAACTTAACTCATTTTTTTTTAATTTATTTACTATATTCAAATTATTTTATTTACTTTATTCTAATTTATTTTTTTCACTTTATTCTAATTTACTTATTTTCTAATATATTTGTTCAATTTATTCTAATTTATTTATTTTGCTAAATTATTTGTTCATTTTATTCTAATTTATTTAATTTATTAAAATTAATTTATTTACGTATTTACTTTATTCTAATTTATTTATGAACTTAAAATAAATATTGATTCGATTTTAGTCATTAAATAAATACAAATATAAATAAAAGGAAATGAACTAAATTAATATTTATTCATTAAATACAAAATTAGAAAATAAAAGCAAATATAAATAACAAGGAATGAACAAAATTGAGGCATATAACAATATCTCATTTTATTAATAATTTATACAATACAATAACTCATTCGAATTCACTAAATCTACTTATTTTCTCCTTCTTGGGGTTAAAAGTGACAAATCTTCTTGGGGTAAAATAGTGAGCGGCCTTCTTGGGGAAAATACATCATCAACCCTTGGGTTAAATTTAAATCTGATTTTTTTTTACCCCAAGAAATTCTTTTTACCCACGGTAAAAAGTTTCTGGGGTTAAAAAAACAGATTTAAACTTATCCCAAGGGTCGATCACTTCCCCAAGTCGGCTACTCACTATTTTACCCCGAAAAAGTTTGATCATTTTTGCCCCCAAAGAGACTATTGACAAAAAAAGAAGAAGAGAAATAGAGGGAGAGAGTGAGGAGGGAGGGAAAGTGATATGGTGTGAGGAAATATGGAGGGGTATTTATAGGTAGGAATGGTAGTATAGGTTGTAAATACCATTAATATGGTCAAAAAACATGTATAATGGGTAAAAAACGTGTAGATTAAATGTTGAAAAACTGACCACCATCCAAAAAACGTTTGTTCTTCAGCTCTGACCACTGGCCAACGTGCGTGAGTTAACTCGCGCACATGCCAGTGGTGCGTGACTTAAGTCACGCAGGGGTACAGCATGAAAACATGCTGGGCGCGAGCAAAAATTGCGGGGGGAGAGCAGAAATCCTTGTTGTGCTTGTGTTCGATGCTAGGTTGACGAGTGAAAGTTACTCAATAGGCCCTTCCATTTCGCTCCCAATCGGAACCTAGCTCTTGATCGGCTTTTTTGGCCAAGTGAACAATTTTGAGGGACTGGTTGAGTAATCATAAGAGGAGCCAAAAATAGGAGCTAGTATTATAAAAAATCCCATTTATCTAACACAGAGTCCTAATTTCTTAGGTGAAATAATGTTATCAAAAGCATGAATGAACGATAATTTTTCTTATCACATTTAAACGACTTGATATTCCCAAAGTCACCATCTAATGAACAATTATCTTATTCATGGTTAAAAAAAACTATGGTCAGTAGCGGAATATTTCCTAAATTAAATTTCAAATTGATAAGATAAAGAAAATCATTAGGCACAAAAATAACTAAATCATCATAGGCATTTCATTGCACAAAAAGGACTCGTGAATTACAAGTTCAAGTAGTGATGTTGTATCAAAAGTAAGTATTTTTGTTATCGTCTCCACAGGGACTAACGCGATATTCAAGGCGTTCATGGTTCGATATCGTTCTAAACTTATGGTTCAAACGGTTGATTGATTAAAAACTATTCTAAATTGGAATATAACAATAAAATTGAGATGAGGTCGGGCAATTCACACCTGGGGTTAGAGTCGTTGACCAAGCATTAAATAGTGCATTCTAATGATAGCTTAAACAGATTCTAGCTTTACTCGATATTATCACATATCGCTCAACAACATCATTCGTGTCTAAATGATGTCATGATTTCTAATGGATCATTTAAATGTCGATTTCCCAAACTATTAAACAATCCAATAGTCGATTGCATTGTTGTATTGTCGATTTCCCGAACTATTAAACGATACAAAAGCTTTGAGTTCCAATATTCAAAGTGATTATCAAAACCTAAATTCCATGTCTAGAATTAAAGTTTGCTAGATTATTATTCTAACCCTAGATTTAAAAGCATCTTACAACATCATTTCAAATCAAAGATATAACATTAAACACAAGAATAAAATCAACATCAAGTAAAATATTGCTAGAATCATATATTTAAGCATAAAAAATAGTACATATTAGAATCATATATTTAAGCATAAAAAATAGTACATATTAACTTGATCAAGTATCTCTAACCCCAAAGGATATATTTAGCTACTTACTTTCATAGTAGCCTTGCAAAAATGAAAGAAAAGATGAAGATTCATCACAAGATTCATGATTTCTCTACAAACCTATGGAAGGGGAAGCCACGCCACATGACAACAAATTAAAGAAGAACATACTATGGAAGGGGAAGCCACGCCACATGACAGGAACGTTTCCCTTAATTTATAGATTTCATGAACATGTATGCTGCGATGATAAGAGAATAGCTTATAAAAATGCAAATCAATGGCTAAATTAATTGTTAATGATCGTCTATATCTTAACTAAAATAAAATAATATATGGATGATGATATGGTCAAGTTGGACTGCAATTTTGATTTACAGTACAAATTGTATTGACCAAGAAGACCCATTTTTGAATTCGAAGTGAAATATGTATAAGTTTAATTATTAGTTTAATCAATTGAATTTAGGTTTGATAGTTGGTAACCTCTAATTGGAGGCAAGATTTGGAGCATATAGACCTAGACTAGATGACATGGGATATGGGAATGGATTTCAAATAAAATTTTAGCATAAACCAAAGCTGCATGCATACACATAGGATTTGGGGTTGGACTTCAAATATTATTCATCTTGGCTTTGAGATCCAACAGTATCTAAAGAAAGTGACATTTGATTTTTTTTTTTTTTACGGAAGTGATTTAAGTGACATTTCATCTTTTGTATCATCATAGTACATTTGTTCATATTTATCTATCTATCTATATATATCTTTGTAAAGGAAACTTGAGTTATCCTTGAACTTGCATTTGTGAATACTTGACATGTTTAGAAAAGCTTTTCACTGCTCTTACCTATTCCACATTTCTCCACTTTAGATTAATTGCCAACGTATTCAACACACCCAATCTTCCTCGATCAATTTGTAACTTAAACTAAACTTAAATAATCAATTAATACACATATTTTTTGGTAGTGAAATATGTAGAGTTACTTTCCTAACGTTGGAAATCAAGAGACAGGAGACACCAATAAAACTCAACAAAAATGTCTTTAATTTTTGTTGTTATAAACATCAGTTTTTTTAACAATAATTCAATAGTCATTAGGAGCATTACATCACTAATTATTGCAACAAAGCGTATATAGCATAGCAATTGTAATTTTGAAGATCTTGCATGTAAGTATATTTCTTTTCCTTTCTTCATCACTGTATTCTTTTATGGTTTGATGTGTGCTTGACTTTCAAAGAAAGAAATCTCCTGTTCTTTTCAATTTTGACAAATTAGAATGATAATTGAGAGCAACTACCAAGGTAACATTTCATTTTACCATCAGATTTTTTATTGATTTTTTTTTTTTTTTG
>Ga0228710_1010853_pt1 | contig 12021 bp, 8 predicted proteins | sample MedpolnodulmetaG_FD_177995 | JGI IMG/M metagenome (GOLD analysis project Ga0228710, IMG submission 177995) | Root nodule microbial communities from Medicago polymorpha collected in Santa Monica, California, United States - pink nodules | ecosystem: Host-associated > Plants > Roots > Nodule...
CATTTAAAGCAAGGTCCAAATCCTTAAGTTTCTTAAGCTTCCCAAGTGTTTCAGGAATAACACCAACAAGGTTGCATTGTGTTAACCAAAGCACTTCAAGGTTTGTTAAATTACCAATCTCCGGTGGAATCCGACCCAGGGATGGAGTCCCACATAGCTGCCACATGCATCCATCCCCGGTTATGATTCTTTATTTTTTTGGTTCGGTTCGGTTCAGTAATTCGGTTTGGTTTTTTTCCCACCCATGGATTTGACCAAAGAGCCCTTAACATATTTCTTTTCTTCTTCTTAATCTTCTTTCTCTTTCTCTACGATCGATTTCTAGGTTTTCTCTTCCGCCATTGCCAAGCCCCTGCGAACTCCCCTCCATTCGATTCGCTCTCACATAATCTCTATCAGTTCCTCGATTTCTCTCCTCTTTCGTTGAATCCGTTTTTGTCGCTGTTCAAGGTAATTTTCTTCTATTTTTGCGTCATCTTTTCATATGCCACATTCTTTTGAGCATTATCCTTTTTTTTTTATTCAAAATTTAATTTTGCAATATTGAATCAATTAGTCTGAACTTGTTTAGTTCATCATCAGTTTGAATTCTATATACTGATTTTGGTCTCTCTCTGTTAGTTATTTAATTTCTTCACATACTAATCACATGCGCACGTCACAAAGGCTCTGTTTGGATAAACAGCTTAACCTGCAGGTTAATTTACATTATACAGGCTTATGTACAAGCTATTTATGTAACAAAAAATAATATAAAGCTAAATTGTTTCGTAAGCTATAAGTTGTTTTCATAAGCTATTTTTGAGACTTAATGAAATAATCTGAAAACAGCTTATGAACAATGTCATAAGCTGTTTTCACAAGTTATCCCAAACAATCTCACAAAATTTATGTCAGTAGATTAGCTCAAATAAGTCAATCCAAACAAACACTTAGGGACTGTTTGGATTGGCTTATTTTTCAGATTATGCAAATAAATAAGCTTTTATGTATTATTCATAAGCTTGTCAAGGTAGTTTATGAAAAAACAGCTTATGAAGATACAATTTTCGTTAGTGAGAACATATGAATTAACATAAAAACTTATTTGCGTAAACTATTTTTCATAAGCTCAAAAATAAGCCAATCCAATTGGACCCTTAGTCATTTGGTATCACAATGTCTTGTGCATTTGTGTTTATTGAACTTACTTGAGTTCCCTAAGGTTTCAAAGCTCTGTTGGCTGTTCTGTTGCCTATACTACCAACTTTAGGAATTTTATCTATTGCACAATAATGGAATATTTTTTACCATTGTGTTTATATTTGTTTCACTATTCCAGCTAGTTGAAAATTTAGGCCACATACTATGGGCCTGTTTGAATTGTGGCTTATTTGAGCTCATCTACTGCCATAAGCACTTGTGACACTGTTTGGGTTAACTTGTGAAAAGAGATTATGACGTGTTCAAAAGTTTTTTTAGCTTATTTATATAAGCTCTGAAGGATAGCTTATGAAAATAGCTTATACATTATACGAAAGAAGTTTGAATTTATATTACCTTCTGTTATAGAAGTAGCTTATTCAACACTTATATGATAAACACTTATGCTATAAGCTGCAAAATAAGATGTTTATCTAAACAGGGTCTAGGTTGCTACTTTTAATCTGATGCTTGAATGCACATCTACTTAGTTGATGGCTTCTTGTTGGTGTTTTATTCTGAATATATTTCATTAAGTTTAATTGTTTCTGTATAAGCTTATGAATATAAGGGGAAAACAGCGTACGAACAATGTCAAAGTTCTCCCAAACTGTTTCACAAAACTGATATAAGTAGATAAGCTTAAATAAGCCAATCCGAACAGGCCAATAGTCATTTGGTCTTTCATATGCTAGTTATATGTAGGGGTGGTAATTGGATCCATGAAATCCATATCCATCCGATCCATCCATCACAAAATCCATCCGATCCATCCATGAAACAATTTTTTTTTTTTAATGGATTGTATCCAATCCATCCATTAAAAAATATAGATGGATCCAATCCATCCAATTGATTTTAAAGATCCAATGGATCACTTTTAACTCTTTATTTTTTATTCAATGGATCACTTTGATTAAAAAAAATAACACTCTCACCAAACTCACCCTTATCTAAATCTAATCCCATAATCCCAGAGTCTGCAACAGTTGCATCGTTTTCATTTTGTTCTCCTTGTCTTCTTCGGTTCTTCCTCCTTCCTTTTAGGATCGGGTGCCGGATCCGGGTCATGAAGTATCGGGTTTGAACTGGCCGGCGAACAAACGCAGGCGGAGCTGGTCGTCGTCCGTCCGTCCAGGTTTTCCATTTTCTATTCTCATAGCATAGCTAGAAACATGATTTGATCACCGTAGTTGTGTTTATTTTCAGTTTTTATTTTTTTTTAATTTTAATTGCTTGGAATCAACTCAAATTATTTGTATGATTAAATAAATTATTTGATCACCGTAGTTGTATTTTGCTGCTTCCTTACACACCCTATGGTTGCCAGGTATTATCAGGTGAATTTCTGCAACTGTCACTCCGATATGGCTGCCAAGGAAACAAACTCAAAAATGAACATCGCTATAATTCACCCAGATCTTGGCATAGGTAATACCTGGTGTCCCCAATTGTTTCCTATTCCAGTCAAACAAAACTCAACAATTTGGGTTGGATATCCATTATTTTTTTAAATTTGATTCAATGAAACAATATTTTACAATGTTCTTCTCTATATTATTTTAATTACTTATAGTTGATTCCCATTACCTTGTAATCGTTTTGTAGGTGGAGCCGAAAGATTAGTCGTGGATGCAGCTGTTGAACTTGCGTCCCGTGGTCATAAAGTTCATATTTTTACTGCACATCATGATAAAAATAGATGCTTTGAGGAAACCATTGCTGGTGAATCTATCTCTTTATCTGTTTATATTCCGTGTGTCACATTTGTTTTTATTTATTTCTTTAATTGAGAAATTACATTTGCCATTAAGATATAGTTTGACTTGTAATGATTTCAGGTATCTTTCCAGTTACTGTCTATGGTTCCTTTCTTCCCCGTCATATATTCTACCGTCTTCATGCATTATGTGCATACCTTCGCTGCCTATTTGTTGCTTTCTGTGTTCTTTTCCTGTGGCCTTCATTTGATGTAATACTGGCTGACCAGGTCTCTGTGGTTATCCCCATCTTGAAACTTAAAAGGTCAACTAAGGTAGCAAAATATGTGTGTGTGTATATTCATGTTTTGTATCTTCAATTTATCTCAGTTAATTCATTTTGTTTGGTAGGTTGTATTCTACTGTCATTTTCCAGACTTGTTGCTGGCTCAACATTCAACTTTCCTCAGGAGGATATATAGGAAACCCATAGACTATGTAGAAGAAATAACAACTGGTTTGACTTTATATCCCTGTTCTATTTTTCTTTTAACCTCCAAACTTATCTTCTCATGCATATACTGAATCATGCAGTGCCGAATTGCAGGAATGGCTGATTTGGTACTTGTTAACAGCAACTTCACTGCATCTACTTTTGCAAATACTTTTAAACATCTAGATGCTAAAGGAATTCGACCAGCTGTCCTTTACCCAGCAGTCAATGTGGATCAATTCAATGAACCTACTTCCTCTAAGTAAATGACTTGCATGTAGCTTATTCTTATAACCATTTGTATAATCTTTTCTAATGACTTGCATGTAGCTTGTTTTTATAACCATTTTTATAATATTTGTTTATAGAATAACAGTTTTGTGTTGTTGCTTCTGTTGTAGGCCAAACTTTCTTTCCATTAACCGCTTTGAAAGGAAGAAGAACATACAATTAGCAATTTCAGCTTTTGCTATGCTTTACTCGCCCAACAGAGTTCTTAAGCATCAAGCTATTACAAATGCTTCTTTGACTGTTGCCGGTGAGCATGTTTCGCTTATGATTTTGTATTTCTGTTCACATTGATAGATATTATGGTGACGCTATGTGCATCATAAATTGTCATAGAAGTATCTATCTTGATGTTTGTGCCTTAGACCAAGTTTGATACAGCGGTGTCTTCAAGATACAATCTATTAATGTAAACAAAATTTATATTTGGTTTGAAGTTAAGTGTCATAATTCTATTTTGTTTTTATTATTTCAAGAGAATGTTTTGCAAATCTTTTATATCATGCAGTTTGTAGGTAAATTATCTTGTTCTATGAAGCACTTACACGGACACCAGACGCGACAGTGACACATCGACACCAGTAGTAATTTAAGATAGCGAATGACCCAACCTAGTGGATAAAAGTTGGTATTTTTTAAAGAATATTTGTCTGTGCTTGTAAAACAGTAGAGGCCATTAAATTTATTGTTTCCTATCTGTTTTGTGTTTAGGTTAGTTATATTTGAAGGTCTTTCTTCTGACATTCTGCATCTACATATAAATGACTGTTTTTCTCGCAGAGTAGCTCAGTCCTATGTTTGAACCACCCATATTTTTTTTCATCTGTTTCATTTTTGAGGCATTTGTGTATGTTTGCAATTTGAGAGTACAGAATCAATTGTCGTAAATTTTTTCAGGTGGCTTTGATAAACGGTTGAAGGAGAATGTGGAGTACCTAGAAGAGCTTAAAGATTTAGCTGAAAAGGAAGGGGTCTCTGATAAAATAAAATTCATCACATCTTGCTCTACAGATGAAAGGAACACTCTCCTTTCAGAATGCCTGTGTGTCCTTTACACCCCAGAGGTATGTGCAACCTTGTGAAGTATGATCGTTGAAAATTGATAAAATCTGAATGCAGGAACGTAATTTTTACATAATGATAATTGAAACAGAATGAGCACTTTGGCATTGTTCCTTTGGAGGCAATGGCAGCTTATAAACTGGTAATTGCATGTAATAGCGGTGGTCCTGTGGAGTCGATCAAGAATGGTGTAACGGGCTTCCTTTCCAGTCCTACACCACAAGAGTTTTCCTCGGCAATGGCGAACTTGATAAATGATCCCCAGGAAGCAGAAAAAATGGGCAATGAAGCTAGGAGGCATGTTGTTGAGTCTTTCTCTACAAAGACATTTGGCAAGCGTTTAAATAGATATCTAGTTGACATTTACCGTGGAAAGGAGGATTGAGTTTAATATCGGATACCATGTTTTTTTGACCTCAAATTGTTAATTAGCTGACCTAGTACTTTCATTGTGTATGTACACACATGCATATATAATTTAAATCTTAATTACAGGAGATAATGACATGTTCTATGTTGTAAAAGCTTACACTTTTGGATATTTGCTGATAATATAAAAGACATTGGGATGTTTATAGAATTTTTTTATGTGATATGCTAGAACCTACAACCACTTAAGCATTTTTTGGTGTAAAACCGGTAACCTCTGCGCATAACTGCAAGGGCTAAACTCTCGACTCGGGTTGAGACCACAATGAACGGTAAAGTTCTTCTTCAAGAGTTCTAATGTGGTTGCATTCTTGATGCCGAATTTGAACTCATAACATATGGTTGAATACTCGAATCATCTAATTCGGGCACTCTTGTATATCCACATGAGCATTGGACATACGTATACCATCTTTTTATTCTGAAAAATAGATAAAGCAATCAACCTCTAATAAATGCTGAAGCCAAGGTCCATTCAATTGTCAACATCAATATTTGATCTTTCATAACCATATTTTTCCTATTCCCATTTGTGTATATATTTTCAACCTCAGAACCAATAACTTTATTGCCTTGAAGGACCTTCCAATCTAAAGTCAGTCAATGCAATCAATAAAGAGTCGAAGATATGTGAACATGACTTCATTCTCTAATAGCTTGGAGGTGACAACAGGGTTCAACGATGGAGGAGCCTTCATACGAGGAAGATTCTTGATGATTAACAAGGTGTAGAAAAATCTATGAGCAACAAAATAAGTGTGGAAAAATGTTAGCAGGAAAAGGACAGGTTTGCATTGACGCTGAGTCAAACTGTCAAAGTCTTCGAGTATATCATGAGTTAAAAGAACAGCATTATTTTTTTAATTCAAGATATCAATTACAAATGTGGAACATTTACTCAACATACACAAAAGTAATGATGCTAAAAAAACAGATTTGTATCCCAACATGTCCTTTTAGCACATACACTCACCACAAAGACTTTTGCGCCAACTCTTGAGAGGAGGAAAAAGTCATTTACCAATTCAACTCCAGCATCTTCCTAACATTTTGTGGCAGTTGTTATATTAGTCACCATTTATGTTCACAATTACTTTCTATGCAGTATACAGTCACATATTCATTCAATCACTCACACTCAACACAATACAATTATAAACAAGGAAAAATCAAAGAACATCAAGAGCAAAAAACATGATCCATCAAAAACAAATGCTGCACCACTTCAAAATCTCTACCACTGCCTATGTTTTCTTTTGCTTCACACTAATTATAACCACAAAAACAACTCAAGCAGCTACAGACCCATCCTATATCGTATATAACTGTCCAAACACAACCACTTTTTCTCCAAACACAACCTACCAAAGAAACCTCAACAAACTTCTTTCTCTTCTCTCATCAAATTCCACAAACAAAAACGGCTTCTACTACACCACAGTGGGCGAAAACAACCCCGAAAACACAGTATACGGCGCCTTCCTCTGCCGTGGAGATCTTACACCAAAAGCATGCAATGACTGTGTTTCAGTAGCATCCAAACAAATCCTTCAAAACTGTCCTAGAGAAAAAGAATCAGTTATTTGGTTAGCTGAATGCATGATACGTTACTCAAACCTTTCTTTCTTCAACGTAGCTGCAGAAGTTCCCGTGTTTGCTCTCACGAATACTGGAAGTGTGATGGAGCAGAACCGGTTCATGCAACTTTTAGCGGATACAATGAACACAGCGGTGGTAGAGGCAGTGAAGGGTGGAGGTGACAAGAAGTTTGGAACCAAAAAAGCAAATTTTTCTAGCTTTCAAACTTTGTACACACTTGCACAGTGTACACCGGATTTATCAAATTCAGGATGCGAAAAATGCCTAACAATAGCAACTAATGAACTGCCATCTTGCTGTAGTGGAAAACAAGGTGGAAGAGCACTTATTCCTAGTTGTAATATTAGGTATGAGTTTTATCCCTTTTATCATGAGATGAGTGTTCCTGCTCCAGAAGAACCAAGGCCGAATCCACAAGGTACCGTCGACTTTTGATACTATATTAGATTTTTATATTTGACCCAATTCATACTTACAAAATCCATACTTACAAAATCGGCTTGTAAGATGAAAATGATTACTATTTATAAACTGTTTTTAGACCTTATATCTTTTCAAGGTGATCTTGTGTTTATTGCAATAGAATTATGTGCTTTTCTTTTTCTTTGACCAATTATCTACAAAGAGGAGCAACTTTTACAATATGTGCAACGATGTTTTAAATTTTAATTATATATGTGCAATCGGCTTGTAATGATTTTTGTTATGGTGTTCTTGTGGAGCATCGAGGTCAAATGCAGCTGATAGAATTTTAATTGCAAACTATGTTGCAGTCGTATAGACAAAAAATTGATCTTGATGTTGTAGCTCAGTTATCGCGGAAATTTTTCCTAAACCCTATTTATTTTGCATCCTTGTCACACACACACACACACACATATATATATAAAATTCCTTTAAATTTTTTGGTTAGCTTGTGACTAAATTTAAGTCGATTTAATTTATGCAGGAAACAAACCCCGGAACTCACTAGTGATAATTATTGCAATTGTAGTTCCTATTGTGATCATTTTGTTGCTTACATTTTTTGTCTGCTGGACCATATCTGAAAAGAAAAGAATAAAGTTCAACTCAGTGCCTCAAGAAAGTGGTATGGTTTAAAAATTAGCTTGTTTTGTTACTTCTTTAGTTCCTTTTTTCCCTCTTGTAGTATCAGTTGCAATGGATACTGAATACTTGTAACAAATAATAGAGTTTTTCTTTGTTTGAAAATTTTAGTCAAACTATGCAACATTCTGAGTCTGCAAACATATTTTAGAGGATTTACTTTACCCCTTGGTGTTCGTTTTTTCTGCAGTTGAAATCTCTAGGGTAGAATTCTTGCAATTTGATTTTGATACTATCGTAGAAGCCACAAACAACTTCTCTGATGACAATAAATTAGGGGAAGGAGGATTTGGTCAGGTTTACAAGGTATTGTAGCACATGCATGTGATCTAAATTTGAACTAAATACATATGCTTTTGTGCTTATATTTAAGACCAGAGAGATACTAGTTTGGAGTTTTGACTTTAGAGCTTCTTTTAGGGTATGCTATTTAATGGACAAGAGATTGCTGTGAAGAGGCTATCCAGAAGTTCTGGTCAAGGCATAGAAGAATTCAAGAATGAGGTGGTTTTGGTAGCCAAACTACAACACAGAAATCTTGTTAGGATTCTTGGGTTTTGCTTGGATGGTGAAGAAAAGATGCTCATTTATGAATTCATGCCCAACAAAAGTCTAGACTATTTTCTATTTGGTGTGTGTGCTTCAAAATATGTTTGGTTTCTTTCTTGATTAAATGCATTCTATTCATTGAAGTATGCATAACATGTTTGATTGACAATTAAGCATGTATTAACATGTTTGCTTTCTTTTTATAATACATAGACCCTGAAAAAGCGCCGCAGATTAGTTGGCCGAGACGATACAAGATAATAGAAGGAATTGCACGAGGAATGCTTTATCTTCATGAAGATTCTAGACTTAGAATCATACATCGTGATCTTAAAGCTAGTAATATATTATTAGATGAGAATTTAAATCCTAAAATATCAGATTTTGGGATGGCAAGAATTTTTGGTGTTGATCAAACCCGAGGAATCACAAACAGAGTTGTTGGAACATTGTAAGCTTCATTTCCTTACTACTTTCTTAGTTTGATTATCCTCCACAATTATTAATTTGGTTTGGAAAAAAGGAAACAATCTGTAAGTAAATATAACATTTTGATTGAAAGTATAAGAATGCCTGCATGTATATGAGCATAGCATGAGTTATTTTTTATTGCTTCTCAAATATTAACGGCCAAACATTTTCTTTTAATTGAAATCCATGTTGTCCATACTTCATACGGATTTGTTCTCTTTACAGTGGTTACATGTCTCCGGAGTATGCAATGCATGGAGAATTTTCTATCAAAACAGATGTGTACAGCTTTGGTGTCCTTGTTCTCGAGATAATTACCGGAAAGAAGATCACATCCTTTCGCGAATCAGGCTACGCTGAGGACCTTTTGAGCTATGTGAGTTAATTTGATGAACTCAACATTTAGTATCAAGTAATGAATGAACAGAAATTTTGGAGGCAACCAAAATTTATTGTTCATTTATTACTATTATTATTTGCTTTCAAAACACACTTTGTGCGAAGAAGAAAGGTCTTGCGGGTTCGATTCTGCACCCTAACACATCAAATGTCTCCACACACTTTTACCATCTCAGCTGCACGTACGGGACTGTTTCTTGATTTACACCTAAATAAACAAAATGTATTCTTTTCAGGTTTGGAAAAAATGGAATGATGGGACACCATTAGAGTTACTGGACATGACATTGAGAGATTCATACTCAAGTGTTGAAGTAACAAGATGCATCCATGTTGGGTTATGTTGTGTTCAAGAAGATCCAGATCAAAGACCATCCATGCAGACAGTAGTTTTACTGCTAAGTAGTCATTCTGTTACTCTTGAACCACCTCAACGTCCAGCAGGTTATATTAGTAGCAAAACTGATCAAAGCTTTGCAACAAAAGATTTTGATAGCTCAGACATGTCTACATCTAAAAGCCAATCGGTGGCAGTTTCTGTTGATGATGCATCCATCACTCAGGTGTACCCTCGATAGTGCTTCTACTTACACACATAACACCACACAATTAGCCTACTTTCAGTATGATTTATATACCTTATATTGTAATTTTGTTTTTTCTTGGTATGCAATTTACATTTGCATAATTATAAAATTATAGTTCAGACTAATGTGATGCAACTGATTTTTTAAGATGTTTCAAATACCCTAATATAAAGAAATTTTTTGAATCCTATGTTATTCACAGAGAATATGGCCAACTCAGTTTAATCCGTGCTTATATTTTTTTTTGGAGTTTAGTCAAAAGTTAAGTGAAGCCTGAACAACAGTAACTGTTTCGGCCAGAATTCAAACTCAAATTCTCCAAACAATTTGTTCTTAATCGAAACTCACTGGTAGTAGTACTTATATATATCCACTAGAGTTGGGGAAAGTTTTGGGACTTATAAAGTGTTGATACATTTACTTAGATATTATACAAAACAAGGTTTCCACATTGCCATCAAAATTCTATTTCAAGCTTTGTTGGATATTAGTTGAATCATTGTCGGCCTATGTTGAAAGAAAAATTAGTTTCTAATGAAATATAATATTATTTTTTTTTGGTGGAAAATGAAATATAATATTCTACATATAAGAATTTACTAAAAAAAATTCTACATATAAGAATATATAGTTTACCAATATATGGAGAAAATCCACAATAAACATCGGTCATTAATAAAATGGAGTATTTTTATGGAAATAGTCTTGGTAACCGATGCCCCAAACACTCGTTCAGAAGCTAAAAATAGAAAGAAAAGGTAAAATTTACATTAAAAATAACACTATTTCAACTTTGACTTAATTACTGTTTTGACCCCCTAAGTTTTCAAATGTTGTGATTTTGGTCCCCGTTTTTTGAAATTTACTTTACTAAATTTTATAATCTTATTTCCATAAGCATCAATCTATTTTAATATATTATTACTCCTTAAAAACATATTTATTATAATTATTTTGCTCTTTTAAAAAAAAGTTTATTAGATCTTTAATTATTAATATAATTATTGTTTTTTGTTACTATGACAAAAATATATATATTTTTAAATATTTTATAAAAAATAGAGTTTTTGCGGGTAGGGGCGCGGACGGGCCGGGAGACCCGTCTCCAGGTTGGATGTTCAACTTTTACCCTCAATATTGTCTGGGGACGGGGGCGGAGGTGGGTGGATAAAAGTGGGGGCAGGGACGAAGATGCTTAAACCCGCCCCCACCCCTCCCTGCCCCACTGCGATGTCTAATTTTCCCTTTGAAAATGGATTCTTTACAAGCATATGGAGCATGATCTTTGTCAAAATTGTGTGTTCTAACGTGATTGTTTTGGATAAGATGATTGGGTTGGACTTGTGATCACATAATCATTACTCTTACTGCTATATAAAAATCCAAACACTCCCCTGTTTTTAGCATCTCTGAATCAATGGCATCCATCACCACAGATACAACAAAACACATCATCTCTGAAATTCCTACCTACATCACAGTCTACAGCGACGGCACCGTCGACCGTCCACGGCAAGCACCGACTGTCTACCTCCCAAAAACATCATCATCTCTCAAAACCCCAACATCTCCGCTCGTATCTACCTCCCAAAAATCTCTCACTCTGAGACTCAAAAACTTCCCATCTTGGTCTTCTTCCATGGCGGTGGTTTCTTCTTTGAATCCGCTTTCTCCAAAATCCACCACGAACACTGCAATGTCTTCGTTCCACTAGCGAATTCCATTGTTGTTTCTGTTGAATACAGACTCGCTCCAGAACACCCTCTACCTGCTTGTTATAATGACTGTTGGAATTCACTTCAATGGGTTGCTTCCAATTCTGCCAAAAACCCGGTCAATGCTGAACCGTGGTTAATTAACCATGGTGATTTCAACAGAGTTTTCATTGGTGGTCCTAGTTCTGGTGGTAACATAGTTCATAACATTGCTATGCGTGCTGGCTCTGAAGCTTTACCTAATGATGTTAAATTAGTAGGAGCTATTTTACAACAACCTTTGTTCTTTAGTTCATACCCTGTTGGATTGGAAAGTGTTAAACTTAAGAGTTCTGATAAAGATTTGTATTCTTCAGTTTGGAATTTTGTGTATCCTTCAGCACCTGGTGGAATTGATAATCCTATGATCAATCCTGTGGGTATAGGGGCACCTAGTTTGG
>Ga0228710_1010857_pt1 | contig 12016 bp, 7 predicted proteins | sample MedpolnodulmetaG_FD_177995 | JGI IMG/M metagenome (GOLD analysis project Ga0228710, IMG submission 177995) | Root nodule microbial communities from Medicago polymorpha collected in Santa Monica, California, United States - pink nodules | ecosystem: Host-associated > Plants > Roots > Nodule...
AAACAGAACAGACTCTGTTTTTCTAGACACTTAGGAATTCTAAGATAAAACAATTGAAAGAATTCTCTTAGTTGTTGATGTTTGTTTTCGACGTTTTGCGCAGAGTATTGGCCTTGTATATGCGTGTGTATATATGCTAGCACTTGTTCTCTAAGTCTTCATCCCTATTTATAAAGGAGTTGAGAGACGTTGAGAATGTAGCCGTTACATCAACGTGTCTTCTTTGAAGCTTTGATTCTTCCCCCTTGATCCTTTGCCTGATTTGATAGTTGTCCTATGAAGAGCTTAATTCAAATCCATTCCATAACAAAAGGAACAACTTCTGCAGCAATGTTACTGTTATCTTTGTCTTGTTGTAGAGACAGACATTGCAGAGAAGGTGGTTGCAGAGTTCGTGGCCGTACACTTTGTACACTGTCCTTTGTCAACTCTGGTGAAGTAGCTTCTGGCGAGATATGCTTCTGATGATCAGCGCTTCTGATGTTCTTGCTTCTGATGACTAACGCTTCTGATGTTCTTGTCTTCAGGAGCTCTTCTTCAGACTCGTTTCTTCAGACGCAGTTCTTCAGACTCAGTTCTTCAGACGCATTCTTCCAGATGCTTTAAGCTTCAAATAAATTCCTTTGCTCTTGAACTTGTTCAATCAGAATCTCTAAGAATAGTACTTTGATTATGGATCCTGCACACTTGAACAAATTGTTTAGCATATCCAATTGATTATTTTTAATACCTTGTTATTGTCAAAACTCAATACGTGACTTGTGAAACACCCTTGTTCCAACACATTATTGTAAATGTATCGATATAATAATAAAATGAGATTTTATGTGTATAAATTTTGTTCTTTTATTTTTGATTATATTTGCATTTATTTTATGATTTTAACATCTAAAAAATATAATGTCTTCAAAGACTAATTAAACATAGCGTGAATTCGAATAAAGTTGCATATTGAATAAATTCGAATAAAGTGGCACAAGTACACAAAATCAATTAAAAAAATACACAATTTTATTTAGTTTTAATTTCATCTACATTACATTACATTCTCCCTAAATATATGTGGTATCATCATGATGTTGGATTTAAATTAAATTGTTGAAAATTCAAACGGCCTATATTTGCAGGGGCGAAAGACCTATTTAAGCCAACCACCTCGTCCAATCATCACTTGTCACATGGGCACTACGTCGCTAATGACAACCCACCTCAGCAAAAAAAACCTAATTAGGACCAAAAGTCAAATGATTAAAATTTGCAGTGGTAGATTGGAAGGATTAGTAACTTTAGAGACGAAAATTCAAATGTCCTATATTTGCAGGGACGAAAGACCTATTTAAGCCATTTGAGAATTAAATAAGGTGTAACTAGAAAAAAAAAACGAAAAACAATATACAATAAAAAAATCATGTATACATACCACATGTATCGGTTTTCACCGCTGTATCCTGAAATGTATTAGACAATTATTTGAAAATTGTTGTTCACACATTTGAGAAGGCTGAGAAACACATGTAAAATACGAAATTGCCCCAATGTTAACCGGCTGAAGTGAAACATGTCTGAGGTTGCAAAAATTGAAGGCCGGGTTAGGTACTCCGCTTTTAAAAAGACAATTAAGGTTATGATAACGCCGACCGACTCTCTTGATGATTTTAAGGAACAACTTAACACTTATTTTGAACATCTTGGTGAAAATCAATATACACGTCACCTGTTTGGACAAATGCCATGCATAGACCTTGGAGAAGATAGAGAAAAATACGCATGGAAAACGACAAGCTATATGCCTTGGCTTATTGAAGACGATAACGACGTCAGATTTATGTTTCAGAATATGGTGGAAAATAATATATTATATATGTATGTTCGTTCCATATGCAATTGTGTTGAATGTGTAGTTTAATTTAATGATATGTAATGAGTTGTAATGTGTTGTTTAATTATGGACACTTAATTATGGACACTATGTAACGTTTTGATGAATTTCAAACCTTTGTGTAATTTGAATCAAATGTCGGTTTGATTTAATTATGGACAATTGTAAAAGATATTGTATTTTTCTTGTTTATCACTGAGTTTAAATGTTGTATGAGTTATATTGCATTTGAAAATGTTCTGGTTTAATTACTAGTAAAAACTGGCCGAAAAAATGGCTTGAAAATATTTACAATTATGCAGAATCCACTGTCTACATAATTGTTTTTTCGGCAGTTAACTGCAGCCGGTTTAGGAAATCATCAGCAATTAACCGATGAGCAATTTCGTCTTTTACATGTGTTTCTCAGCCTTCTCAAATGTGTAAACAACAATTTTCCAATTATTTTTATTTATTTTTTTAAACAAAATTTAACTACCAATACTCTCCCAATAGTATCGAAACATATCAGATACGTAATTTTGAAGCATATGCGCATCACTTTCTTCATTTTCTTTCTTTCTTTAATGTAAAAAAATGTAGCAATAAAAATAAAATATTAAGTGAAATCCTTCAAATAAAAATATTAAGTGAAAAAAAAAATGATTTGTCACAAAAGCCAATAGTACTTGTGAATCTTGTTGGAAACGAATTTGACCAATCTTTTGAAGCGGGAAGACGAATAAGCCAAACCCATCATTTTCATCTTCATCTTCATCTTCCTCTGCAAGCTTAACCTTTACACCCTTTATTACACGCACAGTCTCTCTCTCTCTCTCTCTCCCTTTTCCATCTATGGCTCGCAACAAGGTTCGATTTTTCCTTCCTTTTCCAACACCCTTTTCCATTCCCTCACTCCTTTCATCTGGGTTTAGGGTTTTACTTCTATTTTTTCCCCATTTTCTCCTTTTGTAATTTTCTCATTTTTTGAACTCTTAAATGTGAAATAATACACAGGAAGCTTTGCTTTTGCTGCTTGATGTGGGCCCATCCATGCATCCTGTTCTTCCTGAAGTTGAGAAAGTCTGTTCCATGCTGGTTCAAAAAAAGGTATTATTTTTTTTTTGGTTTAAATTTATTCTTAAACCCTACAAATTTATATTTTTATTTTATTCCGTAAATTTTTCGTATGAGTGAAGACCCAATTGGGTCTCTGACAATTTTTTTGGCAGCCCAATTTAGTATCTGACAATAAATTAAGTTTAGCAGAGATGAGGATGTTGCGTTGAATGTGTGATAAGACTAGATGAGATAACCAACTTTTATCGTACTATGTCGTAATTTGATCCATGTAGCCGACTCCACTTTGTACGATAAAACTTGGTTGTTTTTGTTGTTGTAATTTAGTGATCGACAAAAAATAATACTAAACTAGTATCTGCTATTTTCAGATTGGGGATAAATTAGTCTTTATGTTATAATGAGTCGAAGACTAATTTGTCCTCTGTATAAGAATGTTAGGGACTAATTTGGGTATTATTTTTTGTCAGAGATCAAATTGTATCTTTAAACTTTTTGTTTTTAGTCGCTGCAAATACAAAATTTGGTTGTATTGAAATTGGTCATTGTTAAATTCATCTGAGTCTTTATTTTAAGGGACTAAAATCAAATATTTTCCGTCTTACAGACAAATACCAATATGAGTAAATTTTGAAGGGACTAAAACAATAAGGATCAAAAGAAAATTTTTGTATATTTGCAGGGACAAAAAATATTTATAGTGACTAAAAGCAAAAAATGATATATTTGCAGGGACAAAAACATATTGAAACCTATTATTTTTAAGTTTGTTATTATTCCATTCTTGTGTTTGGTTTTGTTTACTAAGAGCCTCAATACTAACATGATAAATTTTTTATTATATTTTTTAATGTTTGTTTGTATAATAATGTGCAGTTGATTTATAACAAATATGATGAAGTGGGGGTCATATTATTTGGAACAGAAGGTACTTACTCTAATCTTTTTTATGATGCAAATATGCAGTGCATGTTGTTGACTTGGTGTTTATTTGTTATGTTTCATTTTTATTTTAAGTAGAATCTCTGCTATCTTGATTACATTGATGATAGGAGTCGGATACTGTATTAGAATGATGGTCAGTTACAGGAAGATGTTCAGTTTTATCAAGTAGTGGCCATGATTGTGGTGGTGGAATTTTTGCCAACCGCTACGGTCAATTTGTGAAGGGTGGTGGTGCCGTTGTATTTTATGGCGGAAATGGGGGCTTAAAATAGTGATTTTTTGGTCTTCTGCCATCGTTAGCCATCTGGAGCCAAGAACACTGAAGATGTTGCAGAACTTCAAGGTCTGCAATTCCCTAGCTCAAATCCGCAATTACACGAATGACAAGATGCCATTCTTCTGTTAAACCCTATCTTCCTACCATGGGATAGTAAATAACTAACTGTTAGGTTATCTAACAATACGCTCCTCATGTTTGGTGCAACTAGTGCTTACATCATAGTTGCAGAGGTCTCCTTAGAGCAGTATTGTTGAGAGTTCCATATATCAACTACATATATGGCTTGGGCAGTCCTCATCTTACAAGTCAGTTTTGTGGGGATCAGTTAGACCCTCAGCTCCAATTTTAATATGATATTAGTGCCTATTTAGATTTGTTGTAGGATCACAATCTCTGTTATTACCCCTGCATTTGTCCATCCTTCAGATGTTCAGTCTTGGGGGTCTTGAGAACTTGAGATTATAGTTATTTCACGAGCATTAGTCCGTGTTTTTGATGTCCAATCCTGAGCGTGAGAAGGTGTTGAGCGCCCCACATCAACTAGATATATGGCCTATGCAGTGCTTATAGAGGCTTGAACAGTCTTTATCTTTATCTATGGCCGAGTTAGGCCATAAGCTCCAACTCTAAGGGGAAGGATTAACTACAGTTAAGTAGTTAGTTTAGTTGGAAGAGAAGAAAATATTAAGGTTGGAGGGAAATGGGGGGGGAGTATCAATGAAACAGGAACTGGTTCTGGGAAAGTCCAGGTTTCTCGGAAATCTTTGATTCTTCCATCTTCATAACTTTTGGCCTATTCCTATTCAGTACAGAATTGGGAACAGGGTTAATAGGAATTTGTTTTTCCTACTTAGAATTTTGATCAAGGTTTTCCATTTTGATTTTTTGTTTCTACTGTCACAATTAACTGCAGTTTTTCATGGGAAGAATCATGTTCGTTTTACTAGTTATTTTCATAAATTCAGTTGTTTTTTATGTTATGAAGGAGTGCTTGGACTTTGTTTGTGATAAAAATGTATTCCTCAAGAGTAAGGAAAATTTTATTACATGAGACTATAAACTTGTAATATTGTATATAGGACTGAATGTTACAAGGCCAGCAAGACAATAAGTTCAATTTTGTAGAGATAAGAATGTTAAGATGGGCGAGTTCATGTTAAAAACTAGAAGCCTTGGTAAGGAAAGTAGATTAGATGGATGATTGTCTAGTAATTAGAAGGGAAACCTAGAAAAATTTGTAGTTCAAACCACTAGAAAGAATTGATATTAAATGGTTTATCTTTAGACATGATATATGATAGGATATTATGGCTCTGTTTGACCTATGCAGTTGACTCTACCTATTGCGAAAAGATTCATGTAGATTTGTTGTTTGTTATTTGAGTTTGATCAAAGACATTTCTCACCTTTTTTTTGTGTTTACTATTTTCAGACACGGATAATGAACTAACTACAGAAGTTGGTGGATATCAGCATGTTGTGGTTTCAAAAAATTCTAAAGTTGTGGATGGAGACATTGTTGAGGCTTTACAACAACTGCCTCGAGGAACTACTGATGGTGATTGTATCCATAAAATTATTCACGCCACATAAAGTATATATTATTTACCAAAAATAAACATGCTTTTGAATTTTGACCTACTTTAAAATAGTGATGCTACTAGCTTATTAAAGATAACTAGACTATTTGTGTTTCTGATTCCTACCGCATATTCTCACTGCCATTTATCTCTCATTTTAATTCTGTTTTATTCTTTTATAATAATTGCGAACTGGCTATATATATGTAGTTATTTACAAACAAAAGTCTCCGGTTATAAATTTTAATTGCTGCTTCAAAATAACTTTCTATTTAACTTAATTTTTGTTGATGGTGCAGTCTTGTATGATTTGTATAATGAGATTATGAGCTAATATTTTCCTGAAAACCATTCTGTTTGTCGTATTTGATCTCTTCTACCCCTTTCTGATTACCTTGACTTCAATGTTAGTTCTTGATGCTGTGATTGTTGCCATGGATATGTTAATAAAAAAGTTTGGAGATACTAACAAGGGAAAGAAACGTCTTTGCCTTATTACAAATGCACAGTGTCCAATAAAAGATCCTTATGAAGGATCAAAAGAAGAGCAAGTTACCACGATTGCTAAACAAATGACAGCTCATGGTATGAAAATGGAAAGTATAATTGTACGAGGAAAACTTAGTCAAGATGCAAACAAGGAAATAATGGATGAGAATGATCGTCTTTTAAATATTTTTTCTAAGGAAACACAAACAAGATTGTTGTATGTTGAGGATCCAATTTCTTTGTTTGGTGCTCTTAAAACTCGAAATATAACTCCAGTGACAGTTTTCAGAGGGGATCTTGAATTCAGCTCAAAACTGAGGATTAAGGTAAGATTTGCAATATAATATATCGATTTAGTCTCCAGGTCCATAATGAATAGCTTAGTTAAGTGTACCTATCATAGTTGGTTAACCGTCTTTCATTTGGCATGTTTTTCCATTAATGATTCTCAAATGCTACAAGTTTGAGTTGGTTATAGACAATATGAATCTTTATCTTTATCTTTATATTGAATAATTTAAGGCATGGTGAACAGATATGAAGGCATCTTTGATGTTGTTTTCCTTCATCTTAATGTTTAACATAATATTTTATTTGTATTACCTATCAAATTATCTTTTTTAAATAAAGCGGTGATTTGCAAGAAAAGGCATTTTATTTTCATGAAATCTTAAATGATAATCAGGTAATGGTGTACAAGAAAACACAAGAAGAGAAATTTCCAACTCTGAGGAAATTCTCTGATAAGGCTCCTCAAACTGATAAATTCGCAACACATGAAGTCAAAGTAGATTATGAGTACAAGAGTTCCGCAGATCCAGATAAAGTTGTCCCTCCAGATCAAAGAATTAAAGGTTATCGATATGGGCCTCAAATAATTCCTATTTCCTCTGCTGAGTGGGATGCTGTAAAGTTCAAACCGGAAAAGGGTGTGAAGCTTTTGGGATTTACCGATTCTTCTAATATATTGAGGTAAGATTGCATATGCTTTAATGGATTGTATTTGATTTAATTCTATAATACCTAAAGAAGATTTCCTGACTCATTATTTCGCTTTTCTTTTTGTTTTAAAATGTGTACACTAAAGACACCAATACATGAAAGATGTCTATGTGTTCATAGCTGAACCGGGAAATACAAAGGCTGTACAGGCAGTTTCTGCACTATCAAGGGCTATGAAGGAAATGAATAAGGTGGCAATTTTACGGTGCGTCTGGAGACAGGGACAAGCAAATGTTGTTATTGGGGTCTTGACACCCAATGTATCTGATAGAGAAAATCTTGTAGGTTTTTTTTTTGTCTCAGTTTGTGTTATTTTTTGGTTTACTTTCACTGGTTTCTATTCCATGAATTCCTTTTTTTTTTATTTTTAATAATTAACAATTTCTTGCTTTTATGATTATGCTGTGCAGCCTGATTCATTTTACTTCAATATTCTTCCTTTTGCTGAGGATGTGCGTGAGTTTCAGTTTCCTTCTTTCAGTAGTTTCCCAGCGTCGTGCCAGCCAAATGAACAACAACTAGAATCAGCAGCTAACTTCATAAAAATGCTAGATCTTGCACCAGATGGGAAACAGGAAGTTTTGCTTCCTGACTTTACCCCAAATCCAGTACTGGCGGTACATATTTGATCCACCTATCTGTTTCTAGTTTACTTCCTTCTCTTCCATTTGATTTTTGATTTTTGATTTTTTTTCTCTTACAAGGGTTCGAAGTTTGGTTTCTAACATCAAATTTTTTGTGTCTTTTCAGCGCTTTTATCATTATCTTGATCTGAAATCAAAGCATCCAGATGCTTCAGTGCCACCTCTCGATTATACACTCAGGAAAATTACAGAACCTGAGACTGACTTGGTTTTGCAAAACCAATCTGTCATTGACTCATATCGTAGATCTTTTGAGCTGCAGGGAAATCCCTTGGTAAGAATGTGTACTTAGTTCTTAGTCGAGTAGACGGTACTAATTTCAGATAAGTTTTATATTTGAAATATCTCACTGCAGAAAAAACCAAGGCGTTTTTTGCGAGAAAAGACAAGTGATGAAGAGGGTAAAGAAAACATCACAGCTCCGCCTGCCAATCTCATCGAATATACATCTATTAAAGTTGAGAAAATCGGGGATCTGACTCCTGTCCAAGATTTTGAAGCCATGATTTCACGCCGAGACAGTCCAGATTGGGTTGTAAAAGCAATCAAGGATATGAAAGATAAAATATTTGATATGGTAGAGGACTCCCATGAAGGTGATAACTATCCCAAAGCACTGGACTGTTTAGTTGCGCTTCGCAAAGGTTGCATCCTTGAGCAGGTAATCCATTTCCTCTTGAATGCAAAATAAAATAAAATTAGGACATCCCTATATAACTTCTTATCAGTGTGTTATTACAAATAGTGCACTATAGCATAGCAGAATTTGAACAGATCACTAGCGCTATAGCAATGTAGCATAGTGGACGTTGAACAACCACTATTTTCTATAGTCCGCGATTAACAACACTGCATCTAATTTATTTGTTATCTTATCCCTCTATGAATTTGTTTGGTTAATCCTCCTATGCTTCTTGTTGTATGAGATTCATGGTAACTTGTTGATTTCACAAACTTATTTATGTGAAGGAACCGAAACAATTCAACGATTTCCTTAAACACCTTTGCAATTTCTGCCAAGAGAAAAACCTTCAAAGTTTCTGTGAACATCTTGCTGCTAAGGGACTCACATTAATCCCCAAAACAGAAGCTATAGACAGGTATTTTTTGCATGATCTTTTTCTCTAATGATTTAAATTATTTAAGTTTATTTATTTTTTCTCTTTGCCATATAATAATTGTTCTTTGTTTTCACAATACAGTGATGTCAGTGATGAAGAAGCCAGAAGTTTCTTGGTAAAGTCTGAATCCAAATGTGATTAATTCATATATTTGTGCTGAAGCATCCAAAGGCTTCAATTTTATGCTTTTGGCAGAATACATGAATATACTGTAAATATTATTCGAAATACCTTAGATTTGGATATTTGATTATGAAAAATTTAAATTTGCTGAGCTTGAATTCCACTGTTACATGTGCTTAATACTAGAAATGCACTCTAGTTTTGGATAGAGGAATATATCGTAGCAGTATACACTATACTCTTGCATTATGCTTATAAACATCGATCAATCATCTGATGCATTATGCTTATAAATAGTGAGTATTTGCAAGGTGGTAGTAAATATACGATAGTTTAGGTGGTTAATTTGGTGCATTCACGCATTCGTCATATCTGCAGTGGTGGATCTTGACCAAAATGTTAGGGGAGCGGCAGGTGAATTTGATTGAAAAAATAGGGAACGAGCGCGATCCAATTCTTTTTTCTTGTTACCTATTTGAGGTTAAGGCAGTGGGTCGAAACACTCACTGTCAAATGGTGAAGGAACCGGCAAAAAATGGAATAAAATATAATTTCTAAACCCAATTCTCAAAAGGTTGAATTGAGAAGCAATATATTGGATTTATTGGCTTAACCTTCATTAAGTTCTTTGTGGTCCTTTCATCATCCACTTGAGTTGATTTAAAAACAGACAAAAAATGTTGATAGAAAATGTTTGAAATATTATTGTTTGAATACAAAATTTAGAGGGACTAAAAATGAAATGATTTATAGTGCTTAAAAACTTATTTAAGCCTATTTGTTTTTAAATGTAATATTTTAAGCAAATGATTAAGGAATTTTAGCTGTGGTTGAATTGATAGGGAATACCCGAGTTTGAACCATGACTATTCGATCAAACTCAAAGGGTTGAGATAAAAAAAAAGTGTAAATTTTTTATACTATTATTACACAAGCACATGCCATAGTTGCAAAGAAAATTAAAATAAAACAATCACATGTCATTTTACGTTTGATTTTTAAAGTATTTATGCTTGAAGTCCATCACTTTTATAATTTGATGACTCTAGTTAATTAAACGTGTAAAAGAAAATCATTATCACCAAATGTATAACAATTAAATCCATTTTAAATACGAAAATGATTTAATTTATTAGAAGTGGTTTAGATGATACAAAAGTATGTGTTGAATGAGAACAAACGTGATATGGTGACATTATTTTATGAGAACAGAAGAAACAGAGTGAATCAACAACAAGACGTGTCAGTGAGTTGACAATACGACCCTCACCAATATAAAAAACATGGGTTTATTGAAAATATACTTAACTCTTTTATATGTTATTGGATTTATCATATCAGGGTTACGACAATTTTTCATTATTGTGATTCGTTTTTTTTAACGATCTGATTTCTAAGGAAGAGTCCTTGTTAATCTGGAGTTTGAGTAGAATGTAAGTAAAAAACGGTAAAAATTGCTCCATTCAGATATCATACTCAGGTTTTAATGAAAAATTCATCATTTGATAGATCTAAGTAACTACTTGAGCTTAATTATTTGATTATTTGTTAGCTGTTTTACACATTGAAAATTTAATGCATTCGTATAATTCCATTACTTTATTTTCCATTAAATGAAAAAACGTTACTTATTGTAGATTATAGATATATGTTGGCTAATAATTTCATCAATGTAACTTGATTATATTTAAGACCCATTTGATGGAATGGCTGGACACCAATGAACAAGGACCCTTTTGATAAGGGAAGAGACATGATATGATACTCTATCTTTTCTCAATATATTTTTCTCTCTATACTGTTTTCACAAACTTTTCTTTCTCGTGTGGGTTAAGATTAACAGTGATTAATATTATTCTCCTAGATATTTTGAAATGACAATCTGATTTTGGATGTGCACATGATTTGCCTCCATGTTGACATCCTCATGCATATTAAAAACAATATGTCGTCATACTAACATATGTATGGACCCACGTCACACAAAGCATTCATTTATTATTGTATATATATAAGGGCATAAGAGTTGCCACCAATATAAAAATCAAAGCACCTTGAATTTTTTTTAATACCTTCTTTTCAAAGTTTTCAACATTAGTGAAAAATAATAATCACTATATAGTATGGAAATTCTACCTGAAGATTGTTTTGCACACATGTTATCATTTACATCACCTATTGATGTGTGTAGGGTTTCTCTAATCTCATCAGTTGTGCAATCCATGGCAGATTCAGATAGTGTGTGGGAGAAATTGTTGCCACATAATTATCAAGGAATTGTTTCTAGGTTGGTGGATCCTCCATTGCCTTGTTCATCAAAGAAAAAATTATTTGCCAGGTTATGTAAACCGCAACTAATTGACGACGGTAATAAGGTAATTTTCAACAGCATCTGTTCATTTGATAGTACTTTTGATTTTGTTTTAAATGATAAATATTAGTATATACTATTCATATATGTTATAGACTTATGGTGCTATGTTCTGTTGGTGTTTTGTAACCACTAATAACAAGTGCATTAAGAATATTCCTATTCATAAAAAAAATATTGTTGACAAATTATCTTATAACTTGTCTTACATATATAAGTCAAGTCTATAACGAATAAGGGACATATATCTTCTGCTGCCATGCACAGTGTTTTTCTACTATTGAATATATAATTTTCACTATAAAAATAAAAGAAATATAATGAGATTTAATTATTTAATGATGATAAATAAGTTAGTTTGTACACTGTTTTTCTACTATTGAATATATAATTTTCACTATAAAAATAAAAGAAATATAATGAGATTTAATTATTTAATGATGATAAATAAGTTAGTTTGTACACTGTTTTTCTACTATTGAATATATAATTTTCACTATAAAAATAAAAGAAATATAATGAG
>Ga0228710_1010860_pt1 | contig 12012 bp, 5 predicted proteins | sample MedpolnodulmetaG_FD_177995 | JGI IMG/M metagenome (GOLD analysis project Ga0228710, IMG submission 177995) | Root nodule microbial communities from Medicago polymorpha collected in Santa Monica, California, United States - pink nodules | ecosystem: Host-associated > Plants > Roots > Nodule...
CCTACCACTCCTTACCTCCTATCTTTCTAAACATTCCCGAGGGGGTTCCAACACCATTCAGAAGACAGGGCTAGACCTTTAATGCTTCAAGGTAATTGATTATTTACATGGTCAATCGGAAGAGAACCTGAAAAGCTTTCACAATCGCTGGTTCATCCTTTAAGTAATCAATAGAATGTCTGAAAGTACACTACTTCGTATATAGTTAGTTAAATTTTATTTTAATTATACTAGTACATTAGTTTAACTAACTATCTTGGAAGTAATGTACTTTCAAACATGTTATTGGCACTATATTGATTACTTAAGGGATGAACCAGAGATTGTGAAGGCTTTTCAGGTTCTCTTATAGGTTCTGATTGGCCATGCAAATAATCAATTACTTGAAGCATTAAAGGTCTGAATTTCAACATTGAAAATTTCAACTTATATAAATACTAATAGAAACATGATGGAAGTTCAAGACGAAATCAATAGTTGTGTGATAGATTTTGTAGTGGTTTGGACTTAGAAAATGGTTAGAGGTGTTAGAGTTGTGAATGAACGAACACTGAGTATGAAAAATGAACACTGAGTTCAGAAGTAAAAGAAGGAAAGAAAGGAGTTGTGGAAATAGAAAATGGTTAGAATTTTGGTGTTTAAGGTTTGGTCTGTGAGCAAACATTTGAGGAAGAGATGGATTTATTTATAGATAGATGAGGGAGGATGGGTGAAGAGAGAGGGACGATATGAAATGTTAAACAAAAATAATTTGTAGTTTATGAAAAATATATTATAATTTGTGGCCAAGAAAAAGTGGGAAAAGGGGTAACAATAGTCAAGTTGAAAAGTGTAGAAATCGTATATTCTTTCTCATTTGTATGGGAGTGACTGTTTATTACTCCCTTTTGTCCCACAATATTTGATACAGTTGACCTTATTATGCATGTTAATGCATAACTATGAGCTTAAATATCTTGAATAATATGTTAGAAAAAATTATGAAAATTTGATATTTTGAAAATACTCATCGAGACGAATCTAACGACATCTTATATGATATTATTTATCTTTGCATATTAGTAAAAAAATATGGTCAAAATAAGTTAGGTCAAAATTGCACATTTTCAAATGGATCATCTCATCTATTACAGGACGGAGGGAGTAATACTTTGTGGGGTATTGTGCATATGCATGTTGCTGAAATTAGAAAAACATATATGATGGTTTGCAGGTGTAGGCATGGTTATTTCCATGTGGTAGACAATGACTATACTCGCTAGGAAATAATGGATTAAATGGGATTAAATGAAATTGATTAACATTGTCCGTCAAGAAAGCTTAATACACCTAGTCCCTTTCTCAACTTAAAAGCACACAACTTTCACTTTCACTAGTGCTTGTAAGTTGTAACCCTAATTTGCTGAAAGGAAAAAATGACCAAATAAATTGATATAAACTATAAGCAATTTACCTTCCAAGTAAACCACTTGAGAATTAATTTTAAGTTGCAGGTTAATTTTTAAAGGGTCACAATTCAAACCCCCCTTCCTTGTGGCTATTTTATTCACTTCACGAATCCTCTCGATGCTCAAATTCATTAGTCTAAATAATATTAACATATAATACAATGTTCAAATATTACTACAAAAAATTATTTAAAACTTAAGATTTGAAGCAACATTGATCTACAAAAGAGATCATCTATGTGAACGGAGATATTTCAGAGAAACAAAAAGTCATCATTTTTTTCTAGAGAAGAAAAATTAAATTAAAATAATTTATAGGTCATGAAAAATATATTCAACCATTAAATCTATTATTTATTACTCTTTAAATATATTTTTTCACCTTTTTTATGAGGTATGGCCGTTTGATAAGAGTCTATTTCCTTGCTTTATAAGGAGGTTCTCCATTTATGTACTTAGTAGGAAACTTGTTTCTCGCTTCCTATCTTATGTAAATCAATGTGAATGCTTTTAAAATCAAACTGACAATTCCAAGTGTGACCCTAAAAATAAATTAAAGCTTAAGTGATATTTTGTTTGGACCATAAAAGTCTTTCTAATATTTTGTTTGGACCTCAAATGTAGGTCATTCATATTTTCTTATAGACTTTGTTTAATATGTAATATTGTATATTTTTTTTTTAACAAGATGTAATATTGTATATGTTAAAATAATTAAAAGTAACAATTTTTTTTATTAAAAAACAACAATTATTTATTAGAAAATTTTATATTTAATATAAAATGCACAAGTTTTAATACAAAGTTACAATTTTGAACATAAGATGTGCAAATTCATACGTGATAGAAAAAACCTTTCTTTTATTGTTTTTTCATGGGTCATGCCAGGGGCGGAACCACCCCCCAGCTAGCCTGGGCACTAGCTCAGACTCAGCTCCAACTTTCTTTGTCGCAAGCCCAGCCATTCTTAGAAGTTTTAACTTTTCCTGCGGATTTACCTGCGGATTTTTGTGTAAATTCCGCAGGAAACATATTTCCTACAGATTTTGCCAAGGATTTAGGTTCCGAGGTGAAAAAATACCTTAGGATTTTAGGATCCGCAGGAAAGATATATCCGAAGGAAATGTGAAATTATCCGTAGGAAATGTGAAATTATCCACAGGAAATGTGAAATTATTGGCAGGAAGGAAGTGACGTTTTGCGATAAATTTTTTGTCCAGGCTCTATAAAATTCCTGGCTCCGCCACTAGGTCATGCTAACTAATGTCCCTAATGCACTAATTAAAAAAGTTAAAAGTAGAAAATTTTTATTGAAAAAAACATTTTTTTACTTTTAAAAAGTTGAATATATAACTTTTAATATTTCTATTATAGTTTCCTTAACTAATACTCCGTAAACCTCTCAATCACATGAGGGGACTTTTCACATATTTGTTCAAATACCTATCATAGTCACTCAATCTATGAACCTATAACCCCTTTCTCTAGTTTGGAAATCATGGTAAGTGAGAAGGGCCACTCAGCGAATAAATTCACATGGGCTGCAAAACCTTTTATACCGTATATAATGATGGTGGTTAGGAACTTTGGATGCATGGTCTATTGTGTACATTGTCTATCATGGTTCGAGAAGGCATGATTATAGAACCTTTGATATATGTGTTAAAAGATCCAACGAATGAGATTGATTAACGGCATTTGACAAGAAAAAATTAAAATAAAAAAAAAGGGTGATTAGGGTTTCTGGTCACAATTTAAGGCTATTAGACTCTTATCGAAATTTAATGAAAATGTACTATTCTCATTATTTAGTCAATTTAGTCTATGAACTTGATAACAGAAGACACACTTAAAGATATTTTTGTAATTTTGATACACTCACATATTTAAGCAAACCAGTTGTTTAAGCAAAATAGAATGCTTACTTCTTTCTCCCAATTGGTGCACTAGGTGATAATAAAAAAAGATAAAGTCTTGTATGATCATAAACATTTTAACATATAATTTTAGCACACACAAAAATATATATCCTATAATTGTTTTAAAAATACTTATCCTTTATTCTTTTCTCTTTCTAACTTTTCTCAAGTTTGAGAGTGTCCAAATAGAATATTTAAATATTTAGGACCAAATAATTATTTTCCTAAGAAAACACACCTCTTGCATAATTGTAATGTTTCTTTTTCTTTGTTTAGGGAAATTGTATAGTTTCTTGTATGCGTAGGTTACCCGTTTTATATTCCCACAAATTCAAAATCTCAAAATCATTAAGGAGACAAACTTATATAATCTTTTTTTTTGCTGTTGAAGGGAACTCATATATAATCTTGTACACTTTGTTTCTTGTAGAAAACATATAACGAACTTAAATAAAATCTGATAGTTGCATCAAGAAATCAATAAAAAAAATATATGCTATCACAGTGGGTGATGAAAGAAATATATGGGCAGGGTTTGAAAATTTTCTCTAATGACATAAGACCTTTTCAAGCTACCACGCATCCAGGGACGTGTATCGGAATTTGGGAGCCAAAAACTAAAATTTAATATCATATAAATTATTAATTTTTTATATTGATGTTCTAATTATTTGAGCCTCAAAATCATTTTATCAGAGTTTACCAATGAAGGTTGGTTCAGTTGGTAACGAGTTGGCTTGCGCACAAGATTGTAGGTTCAACTTTCGATATTGGTGTGAAGACTTCTTTATAGGTGATTTCTAAGTAACATTGTTATCTGACACACTTTAATTGGCCATTTAGAGCACTTATAAAGTAACATTGTATGTGACACACTTTAATTGGCCAATGTTATATAACATTTGTATCTTAATGGTACACAACTGACTATGATATAAGTATTAGGTCAAATATGTGACTCAATCTTCATTTTATTTTCCAACATTTATACTTATGTGTAATTCACATAAAACAAATGAAAAATAAGATGAAAAGGTTACGGATTGAAGATAGCAGAAGCGGAACAAAATTGAAAGATTACACTACTATTTCATTTGGTTTTTCAAAAAATGAATAGTAATCTGTCAAAAATGGAAGGAAGATTGATGAGAGATCACACGGTTATAGAAAATTACATGGAAGGAAGATTGATGAGGAGTCTCCTATGTTATTTGGGTTCGAATCCAGTCTTAGACATGCAGCAGTGTTAAAACTCTTAAAAGAGTTTGTCACTCATTTGAGTTCAACAAGACTCAAGATATTAGTCTCCGCTCTTATGCGCGGAGCATATATGGTTTACACAAAAAATTAAATAAATTGGGCTTTGATAGTCATCGTTTGGTATAATATTTTAGTCTAAACCAAAACTTATTGTGATTTGATATAGAAGAATATATAAGAACTTGAATCTTAATAGTAAGTAATATTATCTTAGTTCTTCAAAGATGAATGCTGTTATTTTTAATTGTATGTTTCAATTAAGTACTAGATATCAATGACCAGTGTTTGTAACTTAAAGGAAAAAACTTAAGAAATCAAAATAATATCTAAAAATAACTTAAGAGATACAAAAAGAATGATCAAAAGTCTAACTTAGATTAGAGAATAAGTCATTGCTGTGAATTCTTCGATAAAGTAACACAAATACTTGATGTGTGAATCAAATCAATGGCAACAAAACCAAAAGACCACAATAATAATCACAACAAAATTAAACAACAATATGAAGGAAGAAGAAAAGAAAAGAGAAAAGAAAACACAGAATATTGTTTATCCATATCGCTCTAATAATGTCCTATTTATGAGGAGAGAGCAACTCTTCGTTCCATTAATCAAGACAGTAACTTTACATAAAGATTCTAAAAGGAATTACAAGAATCAATCTTCAAATTTTATTCGACTCTTTTCTCAAATCTCTTCCCGTGTCCAAGAGACTCAATTTGTTTAGTGTTCTACAAGATGAATCCAACAACGATCTTCCAACCCTAAAGTACTATGCTTTCAATAAAGACAATTTAGCATTGCCCCCATTTTAATAGGAACATATGCGATTCTATGAGAGTCTATTAGAGGCTATGGGAATTCCACTAACTTAAAGAATTATTAGCTCAAATTAAACACACAAAACAAAAGCAAATAAATAACATGTCTTGTGCCCAACTGAATAAACACAATCAATCCAAAACTAAGCACTTGACCAGCAAAATTGTGCCTAACTCTCCACCACCGTTAAAGAAAGCTTCAAATAAAAAATTTGTTTGTCTAGCTTCTTTTTTTAAAATGTCATTTTAAGTATTTTAACAATTTGTTATAACTTTTTTGTGGATAATAAAAATTCAAAAAATATTTAAAATAAAAAGCTATGTCAAATAGTTTGTCATAAAAAGCATTTTTGAATGATATGTTTTTGAAAAAATATATGATTTTTATTAATGATTTATCTCAAGGTATTGGTTTAACTGTTATTTGAGGATGCTCATTTTGTATATTTAGGTCAATCTAGTAACATATTTGGTAGATAATTTCCTTTTTTCAAAATAGAATTTAAAAATTCAAATAAAACGGTTTGAAAATCTAAAAATCAACATTTTTAAAACGGAATAATTGCAAATCCAACATAAACAAATAAAATAAAGGTTTCAATTCTTCTTTTTGTTTTCTAACATTTATATTTATGTGTAATTGCATGAAACAAATGAAAAATAAGATGTAAAAGGTTCCAATTTTTCATTTTGTTTTAGGTTTTCGTAGCTTCATGATTCTATATTCAAAACATCATTATTTCCATGGTACCATTACTTTCACATCATTATTTTCTCTTAATATTTAATTTGTCTATTTGCTTTGGCAGAAATAGGTTCCAGAAACTTAGTTTGTATTTGTTTTGCAGCTGCTTTGCCAAAAAAGTGCCGTCTTATGAGTTACTATCTTGTTCCCCCATCGTTCGATCTCTGGCACTGCAAACATCTGCAACCTGCTTGTATAATAGTGTCATGTTCTAGCTTCCTTTTCTTTTGTATATTTTATATAACTTGTGTATTGCAGGTTTTGTTGAACCTTTCTGATTAGAGAATTTATTCGGCGTTTCATAGTTAACAGCGAATGATTTCATACTTCTCGAGAAACACCAACATTCCGTGACTAACTTCAGTTTCTATTCCTTAACCGAGTTAAATTCGTTACATGGTTTTGTTGTATGAAAACTTCAGTTTGTTATTATTAAAATAAAAAAGTTTCTTGAAATACTGTTGGAAACTGGAATGCTTTGTTTGGGGAGGGGTACGAAAGCTTTGTTTTAAGTATCACTTTTAAAGCATGCCAAGTGACGTTAGTAATAACAGGAACCTTTTGCTATCTTTTTAAGTATAATTTTTGTTATAAGCAGAAAATATAAAACCCTAAGACTAAAGGAATGATGATAATGAGCTACCCTTATGCTATTTTAACCAATTTGGAATGGTTGTTTCTTCTAAATTTTTATTTAAAATTTTGATTTTTTATTTTATCAAGTATTGAATTTTGAAGAATTAAATTCAACACGATGTAATTACTATGTCTACGGATAAATATTTCTACCTTAAGACCTAAACCTGAAGTCTTCTACCTTAAGTCTTCTATCATAAATGTGATACACAGTCTTCTACCTTAAGCAGGCCGGCCCTAGGCATAGGCCAGGAGTGCGACGGCCTAGGGCCCATGCAGGTCCCAATTTTTTTTATTGGAGGGGTGTATATAGCAATAATTGGTTTTTTTTGGGGATTATATAGTATAATATACCAACAGGTCCAAAACATTGACATGTAAGGTTGGGCTGAAGACTGTTATTGTTTTGGCCTTTTTGATACAATTTGTTATATATACCCCTTATAAAACAAAGCTTTCTATATACACCCTCCCAAAAAAATTGGGCAATTTGTTCCTAATAATGTGCCAAGAAATTTTGATATTTTTTGGGGCCCTTTGTTCTTAATAATGTGTCTTATTAATATTAAAAATATTTGCGAAATTTATTATCCAGAAAATTGGGAGAATCTTCATAACAAAACAAATTATATTTTAGTTGAAAATGAGCCTATCAGATAAATTAATTTTAATCTTGCCTTTAACAAAACAAATTATCAAGTATTATTTTTGTTATGTGTGTAATATTGGAGAATTTTGTATCCAAACGTCTAAATTTAATTAATTAGGTGTTGATATACTTTTATATTTTTGGTGTTACTATCATTAGATGTCACAATTTCAGTGTCTACTATTTAGGTGCTAAAATTTTAGTCTACTTCACAGGAGCCATTGTTCTCTAATTATATGGTATTTTGTTGAGTTTTGGTTTCTATAGAGTATTTGATTTATTTGAAGATGTTGCCTAAAAAAACTTTTATCTTGTATTGAAAAGAGAAGGAAAAAAAAAAGATATGAAACGGTAGTAAAATCATAACAAGAAACTAAACAAATTTATGATGTATTATGTCAGGGGCCTTTTCTCAAACTATGCCTAAGGTCCCTATGATGTATTGTTTGCTTTTGATTTCCCTTATAGTTTGTTATTAATAAAAGGTGTTTTGATGGGTAGACAAGTGAGGGTTCATAAAATACTATTAAATTGGTTTTCAAGTAATGTGAGTTATTTTTTTGCAAATGTAATTAATTCCTTCACAAAAAAATGTATTAGTTAATTAATCTTGTGCAATGTAATTAATTCCTTCTGTGATTATTTTGCCAAAAATTAAACTAATTAATTTCATTGATTGAATTAAATTCTATGAACATTTTTTTTTGGCCAAAGATTCTTGTGTGCTTGAGTGGAGTCTTCCGCTTCTGTGATTATTTTGCAGAGATTGTTTTGGTTTTGTTTCCATTGTGTCGGGTTTCAGCTTTTTGGAGGTGTGGCTACGGATTGTTGTAAGAGGTTGCTTTGGTTTAAGCCACTTTATGAGGCAGTTTATCTCTTTGTTTTTGGGGCAGGTTTATGTCTTTTTAGAAAGAAAGATGCTTCATTATCCAATGTGACATAGTCTTTAATAAATATGTTTTCAATCTACTGCTGCTAGCCGAATCAGCTGCAGGCTTTGTGGACGATTTTAATATTGCAAATGCTGCTGCTCCACGCTCGATTCCAGTCCCCGAAAACAACAGTTAGGAGGCACTTGCTGCGGACACGACCAAATTAATGTTAATATTGACGCCGGATGTATGAACAATGACAACACTTGCTGGGGATTAATATCTAGGAATGATGCTGGAGCTGTCATTTTGGATTGATTTCCAGTTGTTTTACTGTAAAAATTAAAAAGATAATAATGAAGATATTTTAGTTGAAAATTTATATGTTTTCATTATTGATAGTGGATTTAAATTTTTCTTTGCCCACCTTGAGATAGAACTACTCTATATTAAGTTTCCAAATAGATTACCAAAGAGAACACTAAATCGATACAAAATGATCGAACAATTGATACGGAAAAAGATAAAAAAAATTAATCTACTCTAGTTGTCACCTTGAGTAGGGACAATCGATACAAAATGATTAAACAATGTTCTGCATAATTCAATATCACTTAGACATATGGTATTAAAATGAAAAAGATAATATTTTTGGTTGGCATGTAAAATTAAATTTAGTGCTTGAGTACAAAGAATCAACATTATATTTATTCCTTCCACTTGTGCTTGAGTAAAAAGATAATATCACTTGCTGCTCGAATTCCTATATCAAGTATCTTGAGCATTTTTTCAACCTGTTAAAAGAGTTGAGCCACGGTCACAAACATGAACTCGAGTTTCCGATTCGTTATTCTAAATCTTATTATTCCTTTGTTTCGATATCCTCCATAAAGCGACAAATAATACTGCAAGTTGATCATGACTAAATTTCTGAATAATGCAGAACATGGTATCTGCAATGTCTCTCTAGTCTCTCTACTGTCGTCTTCTGTTGAAAAGTCCGCCAAAACCTAAAAATCTTGGTCAGCTGTCATCTGTTGTTTTTCATGACTGAAATTCTGCAAAATGCCGAACATGATTTCTGCAATTTCTTGGTCTGCGGTTACCAACATGATACTAACGAGAATCAAATAGGAAAGCAACACAAAGAGGCACATTTCTGAAACAGTAGGCCTTAAAATTGCACAAAAGCACTATGATAAGCACCTAATATTGCTGATACTCTTTACTTAACTCCAAGCCATTTAGCACCAGAATTTAGCATAAAAAACACAAGAGATCAACATTGATACCACATCCAAAACTTACTGTTCGAAAATAACAAATCAATCATACTCTAAAGGTGTAATAGTCCCTCTTTGGAAAAAAATGGATCTCATAATACCTATAATTATATCAAAATTGTATTATACGAGTCTCATTTACATAATCCAAAATTGCATAACAAATACACGCCACTTGCATAGTTTATTAAAACTCAAATTAAATCTCCTTTATCACGTAAAAAATAAATAGAATCACAAAATCAAAAACATATTGGAGTAGTAGCATCTCGGATGAATCAGAAGTAATATCCTCTATGATCAAAACTTAATAGAATTGATGTTGTAATTGAATATCATGAAAGAATAGCACCAATCTCTTTCCTGTATACAAATTTTTTATCCATGAGTTATTTCATCTAGTTAATTGCACAAATACCTTCAAAATTGAATGGAAACATAAGAAATATACCACCATGCTAGTATGATTCTAAGATGTTTATTCAAATTAAAAAGAATAAGTGCTTACAATACCAGCATGATAAGTTTTCTTTTTGCAAGTTGATATTGACCATATTCTCTAGGAAATTTGAATGTCCTCCTTTTAACTAATGTTTTATCTATTGATAATTCTAGACCACTTTATACCTTGATGCTGTAGGTGCATTGTCACAATCTTTCCTTTTTCTTCCTTTTGTTTGCGATACATGATAGATTTTTAGCAAGTGTACTAAAAATGCATCGAAGTAATAAAATAAGTTCGTATCCACGAGGACTGTTTTAATCTCAATTTAGCAATAAAGTAAATATTTAGGATGTATAAATTATTTTGTTTAGATTTGATTTGATTGCATAAAATTAAATAACATAAATTAAAGATTCGGTTAGAAAATATATATTTGGTTAGAAAATATGAAGAGAGATGAGATCAGGAATCATCTATGTTCCCCTAATTGGTATACTTCACCTATTCTTATGAATGATTCTCTAGTTCATGATAATTAACAAAATAGTCCTAATCAATCCCTTGAGTTAGGACCCTCTTCTCAAACTACAGCCCCTAATTCCTTAGGTGGTCTAATAATCTTTGAAGGTTTAGAGCACGTTAACCTAATATCACTAATAAACGATTATCCATTCCTAGACTAACCATGTTGATTAGAACAATTCAATTAGGTCTAAGTCGAAAGCTAGGGTCAGTAGTCATTCGTTCTCACTAAATCAGATTTATATGTGATCAGGATATAAAAAGCATTAAGAACAATTGAATTGAATAAAAACTAGATTGTCATTCATAATAAATAGAGTTTCACAGCAACATGGATCAATTAGGGTTACACAGATTCATCTCAGACCTAATCTCTGAGAGATTTAGCTACTCATAATCGAGTTTATGGATAGCATAATCAATGAAATAATTAAAACATACATGAACTGAATTAAGGATGAGGAAATCGCCCTTCAAACAGTCTTTAAGTATCAAAATCGCACTTTTGCTCTCCAAAATCGTAACCCCTGTTTCTGGCACTGGCTTCTGTTTAAATATGAAATCTTTTCTGATCGAGAAATCGCGCCGCGCCTGTGTCTAATCGTGTCATGATTTTATAACAACCTAGAGTCCTTCGAGATCCTTCTTCACAATCGTGACACGCCTCCCGCAATCGTGTCATGATTTTCAGTAATCCAAAACTTGCCTCTCTGCCTATAAAATCGCATCACGATGTAAGCAATCGTGGCGCGTTTTGTTGCTCCAAGCTCTCAGTTGTTTTCTCGCTTTTTTGACGCCTCTGGACATTCATATTGCTCTGAACTCTATCAAATTTGTCGAAATAAGTTCTAAAATTACGTAATGACAACATGTCATCAATACACAAGGGTCTTTGACATTCAAATTTGAAACATTATCAAATGTGTCACTCAACAAAATTTGTTGCAGCAATTCTACACAAGCTTCATTAACATCCGATGGATCTAATCTCATTGTTGCCAGTGTATTTCAAATGAAACTAAGTTACATTCTACCATGATAAACTTGTATGCTTCTGGTGATCTTTTAGCAAAATTTGATAAATTGTTTCTGTCACAAATAATGGCTTGATGCCTTTCTCATTGTTATTCCTTGAGTATATATAGAGGTTATAAGGCTATATATATAATTACACTAAATAATTACATATAATGGAAAGAAATCAATTTCTGATTTATGTCCTTATTTCTAGGAACAAACTGTAACACCCCGTTTCCCAAAAATCGCAATTTAATAGATAAATCAAAGTAACATCATAAAACGGAGTATTACGCTTCTATTTCATTCAAGTAATAAATAGGAAAATTTCTATTTATTTAAATCAATCCTGTCAACAATATTCACTGAAATCGCAGCGGAAAAATATAACAATA
>Ga0228710_1010861_pt1 | contig 12011 bp, 5 predicted proteins | sample MedpolnodulmetaG_FD_177995 | JGI IMG/M metagenome (GOLD analysis project Ga0228710, IMG submission 177995) | Root nodule microbial communities from Medicago polymorpha collected in Santa Monica, California, United States - pink nodules | ecosystem: Host-associated > Plants > Roots > Nodule...
AAACATGTTATATTTGGAAGAAAAAAATTGTGTCCTTTATGGTAATTTTATAATAAAAAATCACTTTTAGAAAGTTGTATCCAAACAAACTAAAAATCACTTTTTAAAAAAAAAGTGATTTTTGACATGGTAAACAAACTAAAAATAGATTCTGATTTTTTAAAGAATCTCTAAAAAATAATCTCTAAATTATTTCATGTCAAAATCACTTTTATTTTTTATTTTATTTTTTTGGTACAAGAAGAGGGCTGAGCCCAAGAGAGAAAAAAAAAACTAAGCGATTAGATGAACATTTCGAGGCATGCAAGCGCCAGAAATGTCATCAAAAAGGAGACATCGAAGCTCTCTAGGAGGAGTCTCAATAACATGTAAATCAAAGGAGTCTAAAGATAGACTGAAATTTGCTAGCCAATCTGCCGATCTGTTTCCTTCACGCCATATATGGTTGATTTGAACTTGCCAACTCATGTTTTTTAGATCACGAATGCGCCGAATCAAGGTAGGAACATTCTCGTTGATGTTACATTTCCCAGTTACCATATCGACCAAAACTTTGGAGTCACTCTCCACTTGAAGGTGTGTGATCCCCTGTCTCCGAGCCATATCCATACCAATATACATGCCCCACATCTCTACATGTAGTGCGTCACATGAATCACTTTTATTTTAATCGGTAACAAACGGGCCCTAAGGGAAATCGCAATATTATACAGCAAATAAACCTAACTGTTGAATAATCTTTTTACTCTATGAATAATGTTTTCGGCATACAGGACAAACTTTGCTCTTAGGGTTGGCGGCGCCAAATTAGAGTTGCTCTCCTCTTCCATAATCCCAAATCAAAGTCACAATAGGAATAACAGTCAATTGCTTTTTCGCAAGAGCTGCCATCTTCCACCAAATTTACTTCATCTGGACAATTCCATCACACCCAGGTTCTTGGTATGTCCCTGTGCAGCCTTAGGATTTTCCTGGAAATCAACCAATACCTGCACACAAAGCCAGCCATTATAACCACATCTTATTACTGTGGCACATTATACACAATGCAGCCAAGAAAAAAGCAAACCTGTCTCATAACAGGGTCTTGAAGGATGTTCTGATTCTCTGGATCTGACATTGCCTTAGCCTGAAAAATATTCAAAATACAGCATATATTATTATATTTAAATTATAATATCTGAATGCAAAGATTTTGGCACTATATGACAAACCTGTCTCTCCTTCAACTCTTCAGGAGTTACATCTCCACGACTGGTTCTATTAATTTGCCTCACACAACTGAAATTGATATACATTGCTAAACATGATTTGCAGCCAAAAAGGGAAACCGGAAGTATTAAACACATTGTAGGGATTATTTTAACCACTATGATATGTACCTTAGAACCCCTTCAACCAATTTCTGGTTGTTTGCATCATGTTTCAACCCTTCCTGATATGTTTCATAGCCTTTTAATGCATGTTTGAATTGACATCGAGTTTAGTAAAATCACTGTGACTGTGACACTACCATTTCACTGAAGCTCCAAATTGTGTCAAAATCACAGTGTCGTGTTTAGTAAAATAATAACTCATCTTCCCCATACCTGCTGTCTAACACGTCCGAGCTCTTGCTCCAACTGCACCAACTTCAAACGACTCGATTCTAGCTGCTGCACATAAGCCTGTAAGGCAATGTCCGAAATGACTTGATCAGTACATTGACACTAATAATTACTCGTCTGACATATTGATCAATTTGTAAACAACATTAAAACCTTTTTTCGCAGACGGCTCGTACGTGCAGCTTCTCGACTTTGTGCAAGACGCCTTTGTATCTGCATATTTAATCATATCAGAATGACTTAATGTACAACATCCAAAATTTGAAAGCATGGTATCAGTAAATGACTTAATGTGCACTGAATACAGATTCTTCATGTTCTTACCTTATCAATAGGTCTATTAGCTTCTTGCTCATACTTGTGTCTTGATTTTATAATGGAGTGCCAATAATACTTCACATCTTCAGAGGGTATTCTCTGACAGATGTTACACACTTGGAAGACATTTAGTTTAGAAGCACATACCATTGGGGGTATCAAAACCTACTGCAGGTTCTTGGTGAAATGCATACCACCGATGTCTGAAGATACAAAGTATTGTTTGTGTCCTAAGAATACTTGGTACCTTCAACCAAAGAAGTTCAAGTCAGCTTCTCAACATGACACGATAAAATGATGGCCGACAAGTAGAGTTAAATAGGGATTAAAGTTAGAAAAATTCCCAACTCACCCAACCGATTCAATGTCAGGTGGCACAAAGTCTGCTATACTAGTATAACAGGTATAGCCCGAGTATGTAGCTTCTGTTGCCCCAAATAACTTTGTCCGCACCTATTCACAGAATAATTCAATGAAATAATTAAGACATTAAATTAGAAGAATGACATGTAATTGAAGGAACAAAGCTGAAAATAATTCTCCATCTGCTCCAACCAAGAGATCTCCATCATAATTCTGACCATTATCCAACACCACTGTTACCTAAAAATGATATACCAAATATTGTTTAAAAGATTAAAAAATACCTATGTTAATTATTAGCAATGTGAGGCGAATCTTCAATAAAAGCTTTCTTTGATTACCTTAGTTTCATGATCAACTAAATCGACAACATTACTACCATTCATAATGACATCATCCCCGACTGCACGGGCAAGAATCTCTTGCAAAGCCATTCGACTAATAACTCTAGTAACTGGAAGCCCTCGTTCTGCTGCGGGAGTGAACGTATCAAACTTAATGTACCTAATAATCAAACTTAATATCAATTCACAGTAGTAGATGCTAATATTCATACAATAAACTTTAGCATCACACTAACTCACCAAAATCCACATACATGAATGCAATTTGGTTAATAAGCAGAATATGCATTCTCATTTGCCAAAGAAACAAATAAACCTCTGCAAACATTTACCTGACTACTACCAAACTTCAAGTCCGCCTCATCAATTAAGGGAATAGATGCACTTAAATTGCTGTTACTTTTGAAGCCTTCTCCCCACATATTAATCTGGTGAATACACTCATCCTTCTCGAGGAAACAAACTGCACGGAATGAATGAATTGAGCTATTACGACCATCTAAATTGGAAGTATATAAAATCCCTTCTTCCTGACCCTAATCAGAGAGAAATTGCTAAGGTTCCCTTATATACTTTTCAAATATATCACCTACCTTAACTAAAGGCTCTTGAATAGAATCATGAGACGATTTAGCGAGTTTCCCATCATTATCATCAACATCAACAGCATCTTCCCCATTTACATTTTCACCAGTTGCATCGGCTTTCTCCAAGGTACTCTCACCACCTTGATTTCCTTGCTTAATTTCATCCGTCACAAGTTTGATGGTGGCATCCTTTTCAGCTTGATCTTCCTTGGTTGTGGCTGACAATACCCTTGTAGACACGTGCTCCCTTGTTTTCACCAATTGCAAACCTAAGTAACATAACAATAATGTTACACATGAACAAAACTTCAATAACCATGACCGCCAAATCTAACTAAACAACAGAAAAACCACAAATAAAATACCTCGAGGCAAATTCCTTCTGTTAATTAAATCCTCATTTGTATACACAAATCCAATAGGTTCCTTAAGAACTGTTGAAGTTTCCTATATACAAATCAATATATATTCCAGCCATAAATAAAAAATGTTCACAAATTCAGAATTCATAAAAATTTCTTCCTACAAATACACACACACACACACAAACACGCACAAATTTAGATATATTTATTTTTGTACATATGGCTATTTGACAAAACACCTTTACGCAATAGTTATTTTATGTAGGAAATGAACATGTAATGCATTGGCATCAGTTGTTATCATATTCATAAGCTTCCCCATTGAGAACTTCTTTCTACTTTCATGAGTTAGCCTCAAAGATTTTCTGAATATAGCCGCTACCTATAATTAGACAAAGTCACATCATATAAACTGTGTAGATATATTAGGAAAAACCAGTTTATTTTAGGAGAGCGCGATGACGTACCAGTGTTGATCGAAGCCGAAAACCAACACACATAACATTCTTGAAATATTGTGCCTCACATAGAGCACCAACTGACTGAAAAGAGTAGAAATATCTATTAATTGTTCATTTCTTATTTTTATTGAATGTTATGAAAAGTATACAAAAGTTATGATATCTGTATGGATAGAAAGGCACAAGAAAAACCTCATCAACACTTAAAATGTACAAAGTTCACCAGAAGCTGATTTTACTGAACCAAAACTCTTCAAATTATAAGAGATAATATCCTTACCACTCCAACAAATATGGAGAAGGCGTAGATGTAACCGATCCAAGACGGATCTCCATTTTGCATTGACTGCACATTAAAAACAGCAGTTACACACTATAATAATCTAGTTCAAGCCATAAACGTTCTTGTGTATCCATCTTTTTCTCATATTTTCTATCATTGTACTATTGTACTTCTTTGTACGTTCGCATCAATCCAATTTGGTTTTTGAGAGAAATAAACTTACATCTAAGAGATGATTCAGCAAAATAGGCCCCAAAACAAAGGAAGTTTTTTCTTAAAGAAAGAATCAATCATGACTGATGAAAGAGATAAAATTGAGACATACCCAAAATAAAGGAGGCTGCAAGCATGCCACCATGTCTGCCTCTGTGGGCAGGTCTGTTCCTCCAGTCCACATAGCCAATCCATCTTGTCCCCTGTTGTTGTTCAAGTTCTTGCAAATAAAGTTTGAAAATTCAGTTTTTAATTAATGAAGCATTGATGATAAGTATTGTGAGAATAAAGATATAAGAAGAACAAAAACAAATTAAGGAATATGGCATATCAATATGCATAATCCAGGTCCTCAATTTTTACACTAAGCACAAATTAACTACAAAGTCTACTGCCCAGAAATAACAGGTCCTGAGAAACACTGCTCATTGCAATACTATGTATACTTTCTCACATTCCAAATATTGACAGTGGAAGAGAACTGGTAAAACATTAATAATTATTAAAAAAAAGAAGTTTTAGACTTTAGGAGGTAAGAAATCACCAGTATAAATTGAAGCTTCATGAGCAGCCATGGGCATGTTTGAAGTGTTAGCCACAACTGTCGTAAATAACAGCATCAGAATTTGAATACTGTCAAGATAGGGAAAAAGGAAAAATTAAGAGGTCTGCCAAATTATTAAAAGTGATTTATAGTTACATCATTGTTATTCCCTGACATGGTATGTTAGGATCACCTTAGAAAGAGTCTGACTAATGACTGTTCTGACTGTTTAGCATTATACCTTTCAGAGAACAATGAAATCAAAGATTACTAACTTATAATTGTTTTGAAGACATTCAAATCAAAGGCTATTCACTAACTTATAATGGTTCAGTTCTCTAGGGTAGAATATAGAAGTTTTACTAAGAGGAGACGTGGCGTGAAAGATTAGTGCGAAGCAGCTCAAACAAATTACAAAAACCTTTCCAAGAATTGGTTCTTAATTCCCAATAAACCAAAAACATATGCAGAATAATTTAGAATAAGCTAGTAAATTTGCATTCTTAACACCAAAATCAAATCTATAATTTAGAAACCTTTGTAAACATAACATCAAGCATATTAGATAACCTCAATATCAAAATCCATAAGGAATACATTTTGAATGAATCATATTTATTGAATTGATTCAAATTTAATATTAAGGCAGTGACTAATCACCCTCTACGCCCCTTTTCCAGCAGATTGATTTTCATGATCTAACCAACCCCTTCTTGCAAGCATAGATGATAACCATGAGAAACATAATAGCAGAAAATACTCCTGAGAGAATAACTACCTGCAATAAACATCTGAAAAAGGCCCAAAATTCAAGCAATACCCTAATTCAAAAAACAACAACAAACCCAGTCAATCACCATTCTCAAATCTCAACAACAAACCCACAAAAAATTAAAATTTCCAGAACTCATAAAAACAATCCAAACTGCCATCAAAGATTAGCAAAAACTTCAATTACCCCCTGAAATTAACAAAACTTCAATTACCCCCTAAAATTAACAAAACTTCAATTACCCCCTGAAATTGCACAACGTTAATCAATTTACCCCATCCGTCGAATTCTTCTGTTAGTCAACATGATGTTTTGCAAATATCCCCTGAAGTTTTGCAGTTATGTACAAAATGCCCCCGAACTTCAAAATTTATATATTTTTTTTCTTTGATTGAGAATTTAATTTTTTTTGTTTTAATTTGACAAGGGTTAGAGTCTGTATTTGAATTGATTGAGAATTAAATATAATCATGCCCAAATACATATCTAAAGAACATGCTTCAAATTTATGTTATTAGTTATGTTCTTCTTCCATTGCATTCCAATTTCTTCAGTACTGCTTCAATGGTGGTGTAGTTAAAATTTTAATTTTAATTTAAAATAAAATTGTGTTTTACGGGTTAAAAAAATAGATTAAAGGATAACACAAATTTAAATCTAAAAGTGGATTAAATCTGAAAGTGGGTTACAAATAAAATTGTGCTTTAATCGCATGTGTTTTAAATCTGAAAGTGTAACACAGATTTGAGAAAGACTGATATATGTACCAATTCTATTAATTTAGGACGGTTTGAGTTTGAGATAGAAAATACATTGGGTTCTAAATACCCAAAGTTCAACATTTATTTAGATAAAAACATATGTATAAGTACATTATTAGTTACTTTTCCCAAGAATAACAATCATCTTTGCCGGGAGATACAACCTTACATGGTCCTGATTTCTTTATATACCAATTCAAATTATCAGATATATCTCTACTTGCTAAGTACATATCATAATAAAACAATCTACTACCATTCCATTGAAAAGAACAATAGTACAGTTCCTCAAGGATTCCAACCTTCCAACCAAAACTTTCACCATGATGAAGAGAATGAGTTCCAAGATCTTTTGCTTTAGATTTGCAATGAAGGTTTAAGTCAAGATTGTCCTCCAAAGAGTTAGTAACATTCACACGCACTCTCCCGTCAAAAAAAACATTCACACCCACTCCAAGAGCATCGTGCACAAATAACAATGCCAACACAAACAACAATAGGAAGTTTTTGGTAAATAGAGACATTGTACTTTCAACTAATTTTTCTTTTGAAAGTGAATAATCTGTGTATACTAAGGTTAAAAGAGAAACATATATTTATAGGAGATTCTTAGGAAAGAATATATAAATTTATTGATTATTATTTTTATATATTTTATCAAATGTATTGTCTAGTGGAATATATTATTTTTTTTGTGAAAAAACATTATACTTTTAAATTTTGTTTTAAAAGAGTCAACGAAAAATCGCACACTAGTCAATACATCATTTAATTATGCACAAAACACAAGTCAAAAGAAAATTATATAATTTAATGCTTGCAATAACTATATTCCACAAAACTAATCAAAAGTCAAAATTAGTAAAGAAAAAAAATAAAAAATACCTTCAATTAGCATAATTCAACTCTAGAATTAGGTCAACAATATATTCTCTCTACAATAGTACTTCATCGGTCCCTATATCTAAGCATTTATTTGACTAAAAAATTGTCCCTAAATGTAAATCCATTTTCAAATTACTAGATGCGTTTATTATTTTTTTCCTTAACATACCTTTAATTAATACTACTAACTTTGTCTTAAAATATTAAAAGTCAAATTTAATACATATAAACAAAGGACGGTTTGGTAATATTAACACACAAAATAGATACATTAATTGCATTTTTCTTAAGAAATGTGAGAAAAGTAAAAAGTACTTACATATAGGGATGGAATGAGTAGTACAAAACACAAGTCAAAAGAAAATTATATAATTTAATGCTTGCAATAACTATGTTCCACAAAACTAATCAAAAGAAAGTCAAAATTCGTAAAGAGAAAAAAAAGTCAAAAATACCTTTAGTTAGCATAATTTTGTTGAGGCAAAATCCCTAATTTATTTTAAAGATAAGAAACCTTGATGATTAAGAAATTAATGGACTTTAATTAGTTTCCTGAGTGTTTAACTAAGATAGGAACAAAGTATAAATCAATTCAATAATCAAGCAATCAAAGAACATTTAGTTTTATGAACCTACTCAGAGATCAGAAAATTGGTTCATAAAGCTACTCATAGTTCAGAATGTTCAACATAGTTCAGAAGGTTGTTCTTATACACAGTGGCGTTGCCAGGACCCTGAGTTAGGGGGTTCAACTTTTAAATTTTAAATATAATTAAAATTTAAACAGGAGTCTTACAAATCATCCTAAGCGAAACAAATGAACATTCTGAAGTTCAGAAAGTTACATAAACTGCACTTCATTGATGTTTCACTATTAGGATTTGATTATATCAAACGAGAGTCTTTCAAATCACCCTAAGCGAAACAAATGAACATTCTGAAGTTCAGAAAGTTCAGTTCAGCATATGCTTAAGACTGTGAACAGTTTAGTAGGTGAAAAGTGAAAGCAGAAGCAAAAAACAAAGATCTTGTCTCATTCAATTAGAATTGGACACATATGGGATCTAGTATAGTACATGGACCAGAGAAATCCCCCAAAGCATGGGCATGAAGATGCAGATTCACTTTTATCTCTCGTGCACGCATTCCAAGACAAAATAAAAGATCATTGTAAAACAATCTCTAGAGTCCGAAGCATTTTGGGATTGTATCATGGTGCTGTAAGTGTAAATAATGTTTTCTTATGTGACAAGATATTGGAGGTTTTGATGAGCTGATTACCAAGGATTGAAATGACAATTAGAACAAATAAAAAACAGAACGGGTAGGTTCACTTATGAGAACAAGAAAAGAGCAACATGCCCTAGCTTAAAGAATACTTTGGGACACACAAGTTATTCAAGAGAAAATTTTCATTTCAAGCACAATTGAGCACGAGAAACCGTTATATATGTCCACATATTCTACAAGCCACAAAGATATGATTGATGAGACGGAGAGTGAAAGACACTTTAAAGTTCCAACGTGAACGTTAGAGAATTCCAGTCCATGACCAAATGCTCTTTCAGACGAGATGCAATACGAGGGTCTTGAACAGGCGAAAGTAAAAATACTTAACCAATGCTTTTAAAATTACCGATGATGCCACCTTAAAATTACCGATGGAGTGAGCCATATTTTAGTTGTGCATGCAAATTGATGTAATGCCAGATGCCTTGGTGTTATTTTTGTGATCCCTCACGGGTGGTTTATTAAGGCTGCTGCTTTGTAAGGGTGCATTTTTTAGTTTTAGTTCTCTGATTTGCACTCTTTGAAAGATGGAAGTCGAGTGTAATCGTATGTGCCAGTGTCATGTTGATGTCGGACACTGACTTGTGTTGGACACCAGACACACCTTTAATCTTAAATATCATGCTACATGGAAAATTGATGGGAACAAGTATAGGAAAAATCTCTTAATAACGATGTTGAAATGCTAGATTCAAAAGTGTATCACAAATGATAAGACACACCTCATTAATCAACAGAACAAAAACTGAGCAACCGTATTAACAACCATACATAATAATTTGAACTTTTTCCTACGTAAAAGATTTTACTTTAATCCTGATTGAAGAAAAAAGCGAATTTTGTACAAATTCCAAGTCTCTTTCACCAACATTATGTCTGTAACTACTGCAGAAGTGTATTCTTAGACCTATCTCATGTATAGTTACATACCGTATCATGGATTCCTCTAGTGATTCGATGTGTTGCCTCGCCTGTTGCCGGGTCAGCATCTTTGTTTTCCCCCAGAAGAAAGAATAAAGAACAAACACAAATCACTTGAAACACATAAACAGAACAGAATATCCAATGAAAGTGGTAGTGAACAGATAAACAACACATCCTATGATAATAAAAATATATGATTAAATGTCTCTAGCATAATTTGATAAATGAACACCCTTTTCAAGTATTGATTTTACTTTTTCAGAAGCAGAATTTAGCTGGCCTTCCTTACACCGCTTCTGTAACTATTAATTCTCCAATTTTCTTACCAATTTAAGGCACAATTCCAACTCACCATGTTCTCTCAAAAGATTAGTTACCAAATTTGTAAGTATGAAAATGCGGAATACATCCGAAATCCAACATTTCCATCAATAATTCTTATATTTTACTGTGAAGAAGACATGTTTTAGTGATCAACTTATGTTGTTTTTGTGTTTTAAAATCAGAACTACTAATAAAGGAATTACCGGGGTGAGTCACGGCAGGTCGCTTTCTTTAAGACGTTTCGTGGCACTACCTAAGTTTGTGCAAGGTAGACTAACAACCACGCCGTCTCCAGGATAAAACAGCCCAGATCACTGTTACGATTACACACTGCACAGTATATAATCGCTCGAGATATACACCTCAAAGTATGGTTTAATTGTTCGATTAAGACCACTCAATACGGTACGTAGCCGCTCTATTCGAAACCGAAAGGCACAGAAAGGAGTAGAAGCAGAAGAATGACTCGCTAACACAAGTCGAAGGGAGAAGAGAGGAAAAACACAGGAAGCATCAACTGTGAATTTCAGTGTGAAGAATGAGTGGGGTGAGCTCTCCTTTTATAGGGAGAGTTAGTAACAAAAAACGAGTGACTTGGGGATTAAATCGGCTTAATCCTCAAGTAAACGCGTTTTGTTTCTTAATTGGATATATCCAGAAAATTCTAGACACGCGTTTTGGATTGGTAACAAGTTTATTTGTTACGCGTAGCGCTTTCAGATAATGACTAAATTAATTAATTAATTAATTTAACATTTTCAAGTGATAAAAAAATATACATCATTTTCACCCGTTCACAAAAGTGGGTACCCGGGTACCCCAAGGGCGCATCCTTGGAGGTCACTCTACCCTTATATAAACACTTGGTGTGGCTCACCGATGTGGGACATTTTCAAGTCACACACATACACTAGTTCTTACATTGTGTTTTTTCTTATCCAATTTCTCACTAGATTTAACTAGTGTTCCAACAACTTATACAGACACCTTAATACCCCACATTCAAAAGCAGAATTTTGCATCCTCCTCTAAATAATAAAATAACGCACAACGCAAACAACTCTTAATTAGAGGCTATTACAACACTGTAGAGAAGTGGAAACAGATACAATATGTCACAAGTCACAACCACTAGTGGTGCTTAACAAAGAATGTTTATGTGCCTAATGAGAAATCATCATACATATTTCAAACTAGGAATGTTTATGCAGCCTAATGAACTGATACTCTTCCAAAGCTGATTCAAGCTTTTCTGCTCCTGACTTCTCTATGCATTTTCCTAACACTGATGCGCCTAATTAATATTGACATGTTTATGTGCTTCTAATGCAGTGAAGTGTAGTAAGGTGAGCTGCATCCCCTACCAATACCTCATTTTCCTAAAAGTTCTTCTCCAAGGGATCACTATCATATATGAAATTTAAGAAATGTTCCTTTGTTTCTTTCATAACCTTTGCCAACTCAAGAATCCATACTTTATCTACTTCTTTGTGCATCTTCTGAATCATGTCACTAGTGTAATTATAATCTATGGATTGAAGATCCAAAATCCCTTATAAATATTCTAACCCGTTTAGTTCTAAAGACAAATCACAGTCATAAAGCAAATACCTAGCTAATACAAAAGCTCAGAGCAACAAAAAAAATTAAAGATATACTAAATGCCAATGAAAACAAAACATAGGTCAAAGGTAATCTTATAGGGGAGAATGGTAACCCATGACAGTACTAACTTTCAGAGCTTTGAAAACCCATCATATGCTGTGAATTCATTAGTAAACCATACTCATTGTCCTTGTGCAACCTTTATCATTTTCTTATGTGTGCAATATAGCATAAATTCGTAAATATAAGTAATTCCATTTTCAAAATATGAGTTATATGTCAATTGTAAATAGAAAATATGCCTACAAAAATTTCATGGAGAACCATTCTAAAATGCAATGTAAGTTGCCATGTGCAGAAAACCA
>Ga0228710_1010862_pt1 | contig 12011 bp, 11 predicted proteins | sample MedpolnodulmetaG_FD_177995 | JGI IMG/M metagenome (GOLD analysis project Ga0228710, IMG submission 177995) | Root nodule microbial communities from Medicago polymorpha collected in Santa Monica, California, United States - pink nodules | ecosystem: Host-associated > Plants > Roots > Nodule...
CCACACCCTCATTCAACACACTCATTGGAGCTTTTTCACTTGTTGAAGGGTACATTCAACATGGTCTTTCAACACCATTGGACATGGTCTAATAATACAATACAATTGATGTTGAAGTTAGTTACCACCTACCACATACATACAAATACAATACCAATTATATGCTCGTAGTCACAGAGTCGTTAGTCTTCATTCAGTATTGCGGTTAAGAACATGAGAAATCTAACATCATAGTGCAGTTGGAAAAAATTTAATGTATGAAATTTTATAAAAGATTAATTAACGGAATAATACAAGTAATTAGACTTGTAACTAATTCATTAAATTAAAGTTTAAAGATCTAAGATACAATGTGTGAGAACTTAAGTCCGTATAGATAGCTCAAATTAAAAGACTATATATTTATAAAATCAAACTCATACTGAGTACATGTCTACATAACTCACCCCCATTACAATAGAACAGAATTACACACTTTGAAAACAAGAAAGTGGATTAGTCCTCCAATATTAGAAAATAAAAATATTGCTTCTACATTAAAATCGAACCAATTCAATAGAAAAACCGTAAACCAAATCAATCCAAATCGAAACCGTTTTGTTCGGATGTATTCAGATCATTTTCTTACTCAATCGTGTGGTTTGGTTCGATTCACGACTTTTATTTTACCAACCAAACTAAATCAAACCAAATCGCAACATAAGAAAAACATTGATTAAACATATATCACACGTAGACCAATATCGATAGAAACTCAATGAAATTTTTATAAAATAACTTTTTTTTTTCTTGTTAAGTTTCTTCTTTGCTTTTTTATTTCAAAAATGTTTTTATAAGCTATTTGAGCTTTTATATAATGATAAAATCTTAATATTTTGCATTTCTGACAGAATAAGATTTTTTTTCCCATGTTTTTAATTTAGTTTATGTTGTTGGAAACATTTTTAGAAGAAAATGAAATTGTAATGTTGGAATGAAATTTAAATGATTGTTAAAAACATTATTTAAAATAGGTTATGATTTAGTTTTTTAACTTGATTTTAATGTTGAAAATAAAAAAATGTATTGTCTCAAGAAAAATCACAAAACTAGTATATAATAGTATTGATATTACTAGATCTTAACTTGACTTAACAAATTTCCATAAATAAAGACTTGGTCATCTGAAACAAGAAAGATTACGAGTTGCATAAAGTAAGTCAGTAATGTTGTCTATTTTATACTTGTTAAGTTTTTCTAAGAAAGAGGCGCGCTGAACTTGTTGAGTCAAAAGCAAAGGACCAAGTCATTGTTTAAGGAAGAAAAATAATTGAGCAGAATGAAGCTAGGGAGGCCTTTCCAAAAATCTATATAGATCATAAAAAAACTTAAAAATTTCTATGTGAAAAAGATGTTAAGTAAATGTGAATGAAGACTAGTTAAGGAAGAAAAGGTCAACTCGACAGTGGAAGAAGGCAAAAGTTGGTGCATGTAAGAGAAAATAAACAACTCAAATACTTTAAAGTTGGTGCATGTAAAAGGAAACAAATACTTTAAAGTTGGTGCATGTAAAAGAAAATAAACAACAACTCAAATACTTTTTCATCAACTACCACCAACATGTGGTGATCTTTTTTTGATCAATTCAACATGTGGTTAGACATGACTGTGGGGTGGAGACATATTTTACCTTTCCCAGTTATATATCATATTCTCATATTCAATGGGATAAAAAATTGAATCACATCCTTGTCCTCGACTGGTTTAGATATTCCCGACCCATCCCATTCATGCAGTGCATAATTTCTTTTAATAAAAAAGAAGTATTTTTTAGTCCCGACGCTATATTGTAATACAACATCCAACAAAGAGATAATGATGATCGATGACTATGAGGAATAAAGAAGAGAGAGACCAAGTGTGTGTGAACTGTGAAAGGAGAAGAGAGATAAATCAAATAAGTGAGTGTTGGCTGACAGACAGAGACTTTGATAGTATGAGTGAAATTATTTAGGGTTTGAATTTCTATTTATATAAAAGGGGTAATAAATCGATTTTCTACATTCATGACGAGTTTGAGTATGAGTTTGGGGTGGTTACCTATATCTCTATTATCTGTCTTGTACCCGTGTTTTGAAATAGAGGAAAACTCAAATCCATACCTAAATCCAATCAAAATAGAAAAAACCCGTCAAATTGAGTTTTGTTCGAGTAAAAACCCGTGGATACGCGTTTTGTTGCCATCCCTAAATGTGGTGGTATGTGTAGCTCAGTCTTGTTGTGCTTCACTTAATATTTGAGTAAACTCTTAAGTTTTTTCTTCCTTCCTTTTTTTTTTACTCAAATAAATTGCAAAAATTGCAGTACTATTAATCATCGAATCATAGAAATCAAAATTAAAAGCCAGTGCATTAATCTATTCTAAATTTATACAATTAATCATCGAATTAGTCTTCATAAAAATCAAAATTAAAAGCCAATGCATTAATCTTTCAAAAGTTTTATATTGAATTGGTCCTAAAAAATTGAACTATTCATTGTCATAATTACGTTAAATTCGTATTTAACTATTTTTGGTATGTTAATCGATTAGATGATACTATCTCCGTCCCTAATCATAAGATCCTTTTGAAATTATTTTTTGTCCCTTTTTATAAGATCATTTTGCTATTTCCAATTACATTAATTATTTCTTTACCACCATACCCCTATTTATTTTGCATCTTTTTCTTCAATCAACAATAAATATTATGTTGAAAACATAAATTAACTCTCTCTTTTAAGGATAAAATTGTAAAAACAATAGTAACTATAAACAAATTTAATACTATTATAAACTTTCTTAATTCTCGTGATTTTGACAAAATGGTCCTATAATTAGGGACGGAGGTAATATATAATAATGGATTAGATGAGTAAAATATATGTTAAGAGATTTCAACTCATTAAGCTGGTGGTTGGTATTTTTTTTATTTATTTTTTGAAAGAAGTGGTCAGGTTGGTATGTTAATCGAGTAGATATAATATATAATAATTGATTAGATGAGTAAAATATTAGGCAAGGGATTTCAAATTCTTAAGCAAATGGTCAGGAAAAAAAATAGTTGTAAGGAGAAAATTCACTTTATGTGCTTGACAGATTTTTCAACGTAGATTATTCATTGTTAAATCACAGTGAAAAATTTGTATAAATAATATGGTAAAAAATATGAAAGATATTATAGGTCACTACTAAAAAAACAAAAATTAGTGAGGGATATTTAGTGAGGGAAAATGTGAAATTCCTCTCTAATTCCCTCATTAAATTTTGCGACCATGGAATTTGTGAGGAATTTTATTTTTTCCGTCACTAATTTTTCTTACTAATTTTGCTTTTTCTAGTAGTGGGTTAATCAATTAGACGTGGTAGTTAATTGATTAAGATGTTAAATAATCGATTAGGAAACAATACTAATCGATTGATAAATTGGTTAAATTCAAAACTAGTCCAAGTTTTAACATGTGAAGGAGTGAATGATTATAATCAATCACTTTCTAAATATATGTTGCGATTTTAACTAAAATATTATTTACATACTTCGAACATATTATTTAACTAAAATATAAATATAAATTTATGTTGGTCGGTTGGTCTCAATGAATATTTTTAAAATATCAAGTTTTTATAATTTTTCCATTGTAGATAATTAAATATATTAATGGTCAAAGTTGTGTATTGACATGTGTTCGGTTTAGTGTTCTATTCTCCTAATCAAAAATTTGGAATTGGCAGATATTGGAGGGTTGGCTTCCTGATAGTTTGTTGCAAAAGATGTTAGCCATTACTCCTTCTGATTGTGTGAATGATGAGGACACTCAGATGTTGCCTGATGGTAAACATGACCTTTTCTCTGTGAAATCCGCGTATAATATGATATGTAATTATCCAGGTATAGTTGACGACAATTCGTGGAATAAGATTTAGTGACACAATACTCCAGAGTGAGTGAGGTATTTTGTGTGGTTGCTTAGACATGGAAGACTCATGACGAATTATTGTAAAGAGCATAATGAACCTTGGCGCTCCCCTGCAGTGATGTTACCAAGACAGAGCTACATGTATTGTGGGATTGCTCTCAATGCATGGCCTTGTGGTTGCATGTTGTTGGATCCCAGTCGAGGAAGTTATTTTTTAACTCGAATTTGCAATGGTGGATCAATTTGAACTTAAAAGGAGAGGGTGAAGGGATTGGTATTTCTAACTGACAAGCATTTTGGGCTACTGCTTATCATTCCTTGAGGAAGTGGCGAAATAAGAATTTTCATGAAGAAAATCATCAGAGACCCATGCGACCACATATGGAAATTGCTAGATATGCCACAAATTATGACTTAGCTGTTAAAGTGGATAATATTGTAACTGCACTTCCAAAAAGTTGATGGATATTAAATGGAGACCGCCTAAAGGAATATGAGTTATGCTTAATACAAATGGAGCGAGAAAGGATAACTGTTTATCTTATTTACTCTAAAACAAACACACGACCCCAAAATTTGTTTTGCAGTTAACTCTCTTGTTTGGACCTTTAAAGCTATTCAACCTTCTAAGAAAGACACCTTATCATCATTTTTATTTTTACTCAGAAAAAGCCTTATCTTATAATTCACTTTTGTCAATTTGGGAGAAAGTTCACTCGTGTAGAAAGAAAAGGTTTATTAGTGTTATCTTAAAAGAAATTAACAACTTTAACCATTAGGGATGGTTTGTGTCGCATAGAAAATCAAAAGCTTAAATGTAGTTTTGGTCTCCCTATTTTGACAAAATGACAATTTTAGTCCCCTTATTTCTAATTATGCAATTTTGGCCCCCACTTCATAAATTTTGACCAAATTCTAGTTTTGACTATTCAATTTGGTGATGTGGACCAGAATGAGGGGATCTGACATTAAAGTAAGACAAATGAATGACTTATCATATTTACACCCATTTTTAAATTTAAAAAAAAATCTTTTAATCATTTAGACATTTTAATAAAACTGACTTCTCATTAAAACTATGCTTAAAAAGAACTTATTAACTAAACAAAAAAACAAACAATTAAATTTTCCCCGTGAACTTAACTCAGTTGTTGATAGGGATATTGCATATTATATGCAAGGGCCGAGGTTCGAACTCCGGACACCCCACTCCTCCACAATTATATTGTGTGAGTTCTAACCACTAGGCTACTTGACTCAAAAAAAATCATCAAAACCTCAAAATTAAAAATTAGATCGTAAAAATATAAAATTCTCAAATTGAAAATAATAAAATTAGCAACAACTTGAGAGAATCAACAACACCATAGCCATACCACAGGCACAAATCTATTAGTAGCAAATTCAAAAATTGAAAAGGTGCCTATTAATTTCCATTGGCAGGATGGAGGATTTAAGGACGATTGAAGGAAAGAAGAAACTATGGCATGAGAAATCTTAGAGAATCGATGGAGAAACCTTCATCTTTATGTTTGTGGTTTCAATTTGGGATTTTTACCATTTGTTTTTCAAATCAGGGGCTTTGAAGATTTAATTTGTTTAGTTTTAATGAGAAATATGTTTTATTTTTTTTTAACAAATTAAAATGAGATATATTAACCAACGATGAAGCCACCCACATAAGGTGTGTAAAGGAGGAACACCAACAACAAGTACAAAATATTTACAAGATCATGGTGCCACCAAAAGAGAGCACCAACCGAAAAGCAAAATAAATTACAAGATAACATCCATACAAAGAATGGGGTGTTTTCCACCAATCGTGGTAGCTATAAGCGAACACCACCTGTTTTGATTTCAACCATAAGAATGAATTTAACTTAACTTTTTCTATGAGAGAATAAAGAGTGGAAACCGTATTTTGGAATACCCGGTTGTTCATTTCCTTCCAAATCACCCAAACAGTTGCAAACCAAATAATTGTGAAGAACATATGAGAAGATCTATGCATACCTCCCATCTTAGTGAATTGAATAAAATGATGTCGAAGCTCACCAAAATGCACAAAAGAAATACCTAACCAATTCAATATTTGAGACCAAAGCTCGCAAGCGATATTGCAATGGAGAAACAGATGTATAGCTGATTCAGATGAGGCGCACCCAGCTGGACAATCCGTGTCAGTTATAGGAAGAATAACACGTTGAGCCAAGTTGTCTTTCGTAGGAATTTTGTTGCGAAGAAGGCGCCACACCAGGAGAGATACCTTTGAAGGGATCTGCTTATGTCAGACATCGTCCACGAGAGACCTATCCACCACATCACATGTTGAAGTAAGATGTCGATAGACACCCCACACTGAATAACCATGAACAGAATCTAAAAACCACCACCAAGAGTCATGAACAGTATTCTGCAAAACAATGTTATGTAAAAGAACATAACACTCCCTCACACTCTCCTCCTCCCACGCAAACAGACGTCGTCTCCACACCCACAATCCCCAATCTTCCTCCCAACTGAGACTCCACATATCCACCACCGTGCTTTCTTTTTCCACCGCCAATTCGAAAAGGCGAGGAAACTTGACCCTCAACGACACGTCGCCAATCCACCTATCATACCAAAAGAAAGTATCCCGCCCATCACCTACCACCTTTCTAGTGTTTTCCTCGAACCAATTACCAACCCCATCGCCCACCCATTCTCGAACACGACAGACCGTCTTCCACCAAACCGAGTCATGTCTACCTCCTTCCCTAATCCGCCCTCCAACCTCCCCATAACGGGCTTTCAACACCAGGTACCACAACCCCTCCTTCTCCATCAACAACCTCCAACACCACTTCCCCAACAAAGAAATATGTTTTATTAAAATGTGTAAATGATTAAAAGATATATTTTTAATTTAAAAATGGGTGTAAATATGATAAGTCATCCATTTGTCTTAGCTTTAATGCCTCATCATTAAATTAAATAGTTAAAATTAGAATTTGGTCAAAATTTATGAAGTGGGGGACCAAAATTGCGTAATTGGAAATAAGAGGACTAAAATTGCGATTTTGTTAAAATAAGGGATCCAAACTGCATTTAAGCCAAAACAAATAAGAAAGTTTATTGTAGGGAGGTTGTCTTAGTGTCATATAAGCAAATTTCAGAGGAGGTGGATATATGTAATTTTCCCTATACTTTAATCAACAACCATATGAATATTTTTTTTATCAAACGAAATGACAATAGTCATCAGAAGCTCTCTCTCTCTCACACACACATAAATGAAGGAGTCGACGTTCAAACCTCAATCACAACGTCTGACTTAACAATTTCGACAATTTTGTCAATAAAACTAAAACTTGCAGTCTAAACTAGTAGTGAACATAAAATTTTAATAGGACTAAATTAAACTTATAATTTTTATAGAAAAATAATTATATTATTTACACTTATTACGTAGTAAACAAAAGAGACGACTTTATTTGTAACATCTAGTTCAACCGACAATAATAATAATATTGTTAGACTAAATATCTGGATTCAAACTCAAGACTTCAGAATTGTGTGTGTGAGTATAAATTGTGTTTGTCACTTGGTCTATACGAACATTCAATTGACAATAATGCTAATATCACTAGACTGAACATCAGGATTCAAACTCAAGATTTCTTAGTTGCGTGTATGAGTTTTAGATTGTGTTTGCCACTTTTTCTATACAAACAAATTGAAAGCAAAAAAAAGAGGCATATGAATCAAGTCATATACCCATTAATGGCAAAACAAAATTAATTTCTTCAACAATTCATTCAAGATTGAAGCATGAGTAATAATAAATTAATAACAATCCATCATATTAGTAAATAGTTATTACAATTATAAAGCAGTTTTCCAAGTCCATATTATAATCCATGACATTTTATATTTAATAAAACAAAAAAAATAAACAAAAAAAATAAGGCATTGATTGGACCTTTTGTTATGGTTGAGCTTGTGGTGGAGGAGCTGGTGGGCCATACTGCTGTGGATGGGAAGATGATTGTTTGCGACCTCTGTACTTGCCCAACAGGTAGCAAGCTAAAGCCAATATCAAGATGAATAATATTAATGGCAATGAAATCACCAACTCGAATCCCATTCTTTAACTTTCCTTTTTCTTCCTTTATTTGTTTCTACCTAAGCCATGCCATCTTCAATTCTTAGGACTCAAAATTCACAATAATAACAAAACAATCTATATATATGATCAAAATATATATTTTTTGTTATCATCAAAATATTTCATATTAGATTGATGGTTGATATATAGAGGATACAAATTGATGAAGATTTCTGAGAGGATGATAATTTTTTTTATGATGAATTGGGAAAAGAAAGAAAGAAAGAAATTGTTAATTGCGTACGTACCTGATAGATTAGTGATAATTTCAGTGAAGGAAGCACCGTGTGCAACACGAAATCTGGCGAAGGAATGGATGATGTTAATTTACGCAGCTACTTAATTAAGAAACAATTTTTGTAGTTTTAGAAGAAAATAAAGGTGGAAGAGACAAGGTGAGATCTCATTTGGCGCGTTAGTAAAGTAGCTCTGTTTCTATAAAGAAAAAATTAATTAAGATAAGATATCAAAGTATATGCTGAGAAATAAACGCTATAGAAGACAAAACCAAAGGGTACTCTTTTTTATTTATTTATTTTACGAAAGATGTAAGGGTATTGACACTGATTTTTTTAAGTAGTTTTGTGATTAAAATAAGTGGTGAATTCCACATTCCAACCTCAAAGTTTATATATTATATAATATTCATATCAATTAAGCTAAGCATACTTAACCATATAATATTAATGCTATCTTCTTTTTTTCACAAATTCAATTACAGTTGCTTAAATATAGGGGGTGAAAATATGTTAGAACCATTGTGTTATGTAAGACTCCAATTTGATATGGTAAAAAAAAATTAAGGTTTATATATGGTTTGTTATTTGTCATAGACTTTATTTTTAAGCTTGAGTCAGACCTCTTTGTAAGTCTTATATAGTTTGTTAGCTTACTTAAAAACTTATTAAATAAGTAGTCTCACATATGGCTAAATAGACTAACAGGTTAATAAATTAGTGAGATTACACTTCATCTCAACTATGTTTTATTCATGGTGATAATATCTACATTTGCATCTACGTTATTTCTAAAACCATTAATCTTCTTAAAATTGACATTGTTAAGGATTTTAATACGGTGGATACGAGTTTCTTACTCAAAGTTCTTCATGCATCAGACTTTGATTAAAAGTTATGCAATTGGATTCAAACTATATACTCTTCATTCTGCTATAAGATCTCCTTCTCGGTTAATGGTAAGACATTTGGTTTCTTATATTACAAGAGGAGGTCTGTCAAGGGGATCCTCTATCTCATTAGCTTTTCTGCGGTTGACTCTCAAGGAGTAAAGGTTCCATCTCACATTCTTAATGCAAATGTCGCCGTGATTTTTTTGCGAAGGAAGTCAAGCACATTACTTTGTAATCTTATTTGTTTGACAGATATGGGGAAATTCCTTGTCAGCTAATCGGTCATAGTAAGTCTACTCCTTATCTAAGATTCGTCTTTAGAACTTGTCAGAAGTTTCTTGCTTCCTTGCTTGGTTTCTTTGTTTGCAAGTTACCTTTGTTTAAATTGGCATTCCCTTTTTCAAAGAAACCAAGCAAGGAAAGAATAAAAATATCACAAAGAATAAAATTAGACAAAACTAAAATATTGATGTGAGTTTTGTTTTTATTTACTTCACTAGCTTATGCTTAAGCTTAACTGACTCCATACGATTAGCTATCAATAAGTTTCAAAATGAAAAAATATTCCACTTCATGAGTACGAAGAAGATTCTTCATAGTAAGAATTGCATTTGGGTGACCTAAGCCTGAACAATTCCAACTTAAAATTGTCCTGAAATAGGCTTCTGGATCCTATATAAATGATCTATTTTGCACCAAATAAGGAGCCCAACATTGTTCCTTAGAAAGCTTAATATAATATGAATACACTATAAAAAGTTGAAATAAGAGCATTATGCCCCAACAATTTATCATCTTTTATCAGACGAGATTCGCGCTGGAGGGCATTGCTTTCTTCAAAGTTTACAGTAAACTCTCGTTCAAGTTTCTCTCTGATCTCCTTCAACATAGAGATTTCCATTTGATGTTAATTTAATGACCTGGTGGAAGGGAAGTTAAGTTCATGAAAATTCTTGTTTTCTTCCACAATCTCTTGCATCTCTTCCTTAAAACCTTGTTTGGAAAATTCCAAGTCATTCAACAGCAGAAGCCCATATTTAAGCTCCAAAGCATGAACTCTTTGCTCCTGTTGTGATTGAGATTAGTACAACATCTGCAGATACCCGTAGAGCCGATTCAATTTGAATAAAGTTAGAATGCTCTCCGTGCATCAGAGTTTTGGGTCTCTATCTCAGTATGCACTTCTCTAGAGGCTCATGATCTTTCAATGCTATCTTTTGCACCAAGTTTTCAGCCTCTAACTGGAGACTTAGGTTTGATTTCTCCAAAATATCACAATGTTTTCAGAACTCTCAAGTTTTTCAGCCGCTTGCTCAGTTTCGTTTTTTCAGTTTTTCTGTGTTTTCTTGCGCACAAAATTATATTCTCCATTTTAGATATTTTCTCCAGGCAGTGATGGTAAAGGACAGCAAGAGAATCTCTCTCTCTCTTCATTCATCTCAGCAAGATTTTTACTCAATGCTTTATAATATGAATACACCAGTTTTTTCTTTGTTGTTTTCTTGGCAAGATATTTTCTCTTCATTCAGCCTCAACATAGAACATGTACCACTCTTTTCTTTGTTGAGTCCTTTTCAATAGTGGAAGTAACAGTTTTGTTGTTACCAAGGCATCTGAAGTTCCAGGAAACAATCAGAGAAACTAAAGAAGAAATTTAAGTGCATGCTTATGAACTTAAGTTGATTGATTCAGTCTCAAAGTAGAAAGAACATACCGGGTCCAAAGTTTCAGAGATTAAAAGGAAGCTATCGGAAACTATAATTGCAGTCTCAGATGCATATAGACATTCATTCCCGGAGAAATATTTAAACTTGCCGCCCATTGAGAAAATATTTAAACTTGTGCATACTTACTGCTTTGCTTTACTTGAATGTTCTACGTTTAAATGATGTATGTAAGTATGTACTTATGTCAACCAGTCAATCTAACTAGCCCTATTGTAAACAAAATAACCCATGTCCATATGCTACAGCCAAGAAGTACTTATGGTTCCCGTAAGTCCATATGCAATAATTCAAGACATTTAGTAGCTATACTAACACTTGCTTTGTATGAAATTCTCTTTTTGTTTGGCCATATGACAAATATCATAAACAATGCTTTTATTGAAAGTAATGACAGTATACACTATTCAGACCCTCTAATCTAGTTATTGATGAATGACCAAAACGAAAATGCCATAGGGCAGTCGAGGGAATTGAAACACAAGAATTACAACTTGGACTTGAGAAGTGACTTGAAGCTTCCAAGTGGTAGAGTCCATTGTTCAGCACTCCTAAACCAATCATCATCGAATCCATAATCTGTATCAAACATTCGTTACTGAAAAATAAGTATGAAAATAAATTGATATTGAAGAAGGGTAGATAGAGAACATCACTCAATATAATTGACCTGGTGACATCAATAGCACAAATAAACTCAGCCACTATTGATTTCCATTAAGCAGTTTAACTTGAATTCCATCCACTTTCCTATAAGAATAAAACATATCTAAATTGCAACGTACATGGCCAGTTGCTCTACTATCAAGTGCACAATCGATTGGTTTACTACAGATAGAATTGCATGAAACACATTATTTACCTTTAGAGGTCGAGAGTTAACGATTTGTCCACTCATTTTGCTTCTAGCACTAGAAATGTGGTTTAGATTTAAACTAGATACTCATTCTATGTGTAGATCATCATTTCTGAAAGTGATATAAAACAATAGAATATGAATAATGACAATGATTATTAAAAAAAACAAGGAGAGAAAAAGTATGAGAGAGAATCTAGAGAGAGATGCTCTAGG
>Ga0228710_1010866_pt1 | contig 12008 bp, 9 predicted proteins | sample MedpolnodulmetaG_FD_177995 | JGI IMG/M metagenome (GOLD analysis project Ga0228710, IMG submission 177995) | Root nodule microbial communities from Medicago polymorpha collected in Santa Monica, California, United States - pink nodules | ecosystem: Host-associated > Plants > Roots > Nodule...
CATGTGCGAATGATTATTTTATATGCTTAAAATGAATTTAATTAACCTGGATAGGACTTAGGGGGAGCTTACAAACCTCACCTTAAAGACTATCAGACTCAGGGGGAGTCAGAGCTTACAAACCTCAAAACCCCAAAGTCAGCTTGTTAATTAAGTTAACAACAATTGATCTTTTTAATACTTGTGTTTATCATTATCAAAAAGGGGGAGATTGTTAGAAGAAAGGGTGTTTCGCAAAATCACCTCTTAAGTTTTGATAATAACAAGGTATTAAAATTGTCAATTGGATATGCTAAACATTTGTTCAAAGTGTACATGATCTTAATCAAAGTATCGTTCATAGAGATTCTGATTGAACAAGTTAAAGAGCAAAGGAATTTATTGAAGCTTAAAGCATTTGAAGAAAATGCGTCTGAAGAATATGCTCCTGAAGAAAAGCGCTCCTGAAGACACGTCATCAGAAGCAAGGTCATTAGAAGCAAGGTCATCAAAAGCAAGATCATCAGAAGCTACTTCACCAGAAGTGTAAGAGTGTTGACATAGTACAGTGTACGAATTGTACAACCACTAACTCTGCGCATGCCTCTGCAACCACCATCTCTGCATCTTGTCTCTACATCAAGACAAGAATAACAGTAATGTTCGCAGAACTTGTTTCTTCACAAGTGGAATGGACTTGAAATTAGTTCTTCATAGGACAACCATCAAATCAGGTAAAAGATCAATGGTGAAGAATCAAAGCTTCAGACAAGACAAGTTGATGTACCGGCTAGTTTTCAACGTCTCTCAAATCCTCTATAAATAGGGATGAAGACTTGAAGAAAAAAATACAGAACAACACATATACAAGAGACGCATATCTGAGCCAAAACGTCGCAAGTTTAAATACATCAACAACTTAGAGAATTCTTACAAAAGTTCATATCTTAGAATTCTTAAGTGTCTAGAAAAACAGAGTCTGTTCTGTTTGCATTGTATTGCGAATACCTCTGATTGTATATCAAGTATTCAAAACCCTTTTCAATTCTCTGTAATTGTTTAGAGAAGTCTCTTTCTTTTGTGATTGAGCATAAAAGTCTCTTTCTTTTGTGATTAAGCATAGAAGTCTCTTTCAGTTGTGATTGAGCAAAGGAAGTCTCTTGGAGTTGTCCTTGAGCATTGAGAAGACTCTTACTGTGTGTTTGAGCAACTTGTAATTTGATATTACATTTTAGTGGAACTCTCCTTGGAAGTGCAAGGGGGACATGCCTACTTCCGGTTTGTGGAAGGAACCTGTATAATTGCTTGTGTTCTCTCTTTCTCTGTTCTCTTACTCTCTATCCGCTGCACTAAGACTCTGAACTCAAGTCAAACTCTGAACTACTTCAGACTCTGAATCTAGGAACAGTTTTTTCAGAACGTTAGAAAGAAAAGTTTTTGAAAACACAATTCAACCCCCTCCCCCCCTTCTTGTGGTTTTTCTCACCTTCAATGTTATTCACCTCAGCCAAGAAATAATTTTGGTCTGCCTCAATGTTCTCCACAAACCATCTCCTCTCCATATAGCAATCCTTTGATGTAGCATTGAAGGCACTGCCCCCACTCCATGGATCCATTCCCTACCCAACAACACATTAAAGTTGGCTTTGGACGGGACCACCATGAACATGGTTGTCCTACTGACGCTCCCCACTATCAATTCTACCTTAACAACACCAAGCGAATTTCCAGTCGTTCCTTCATAATTAGTGAGAACCACAATATGAGGCTTCAAATCAGTATCAACGAGGCCAATCTTTCTCAAAAAAGATTGGGGCAGCAAGTTTGCAATTGCACCGTCATCCACAAGGACCTTATTCACGCCAACACCATTTATTTTGGCTTGGATAAAAGAGGCTTGAGATGATGATTCATTTTATAGTCAGTTTTCTTGAAAATGGCATATTCGTTTTCAATACATCCATCGTTCATCACATAATAGCATAATGGCTTATGGTTAGCCATCTCCTTTGTGAAATCAATTTCGACGTCATTGATCTCTGATGTAACATCGTATTCAACTGGAAATATTGACACAACATTGCAAACTATGTCGAGACTATGTCCAGAATCAGAGAAATTTGAGGTCATTTCTTCATCTTCCGTTGGGAGATCTTTCATAATAGTTGACAGAAGGGGAAATTTTTTCTCAGTGGCTGGTTTCTTAACCATTTCGAAAACTGCCACTTGTTTTCCTCTGGCCTTGCCAACATCAGCCGCGCCTTTCGAGACATTTGCCTTTTTCTGGCGTTGATACCTGCACCATTGTGTCTTAGTCATAGGGTGTTTCCCTTTGTAATTGTTGTTGTAAGCATATCGGTTGGAGTTCGATGCTTCTTTCTGGTTAGGAGTAGTGGCAACTCTCTTAACCCACTTAGTTAGTGGAGCGGAATGGTCAAATTTCTTGCCGCCGGAAAATACCCACATGTCTGTGGGAGATTTTGCAGGAGGGTTGAAAGTTTTTCTTTGGTTTTTGTTGGTATCCCTTTCTGTTGACTCCATCCTGTAGGGAACACCTCTTTTGCTGAAACCAAACTTTTGACGGTTGATAGTCCATCCCCCTTTCCTCTTTGGCCTTGGATGAAAACCTTCTACAGACTTTGCAGCTTCTTTGTGATGAGTAAAACCGCAAGTGCACGGTTCTACCGAAGTAGTAAAAATAGAGTATCGTTCCGACATGGAGTTATGAATTCAATTAACTTTTAATAGTGATTAGATGAAAGTTTCAAAGGTTAAAAAGTTTGGATTTTTAATTAAAAGAAAATAATAAAAATAAAAGCGCCTTGGGATTATTGGTTCATCTAGATGACAAATCCTTCACAAAACAAACCCTAAACCTAAACTTTATATTTGACCTACTTTCTAAAGACAAGTTTCTCTTAAGCGTATCAAAGCTTCTTTCGAAGTGCAGTGAGTGTGTTCCTCTAGTAATCACGCCTATTCTCATGGTTGATTGCTATTAGAATCCTTGAACAACGAAACTTTATATGTCTCAAGGTTTGCTAGACTATTCTCATGTTTCGCAACCCTTGTCTAATTTCACATGTTCCAATATCAAAGCTCCGCTGTCGCTTTATGAATTGATATTTGAGATGATCAATTAACAAATACTAACCCTCCGCTGCCGCATTATGAGTTTGGTATTTGTTAATTCATTATAAAAACGGTGAATTAGATTAGAAAGTAGATTTATATAAAATTAGGGTTTATGGCTTGGTTTGATTAGGATTAGGTCATTAGACTTATCCAACAATCCCAAGACAAGAAGAGTCTACTCACTAACGTTCCTTGTAGATATAGAAGAGAAGAAGAAGAAGAAGAACATAAAATAAAGGTGAACTTTTATTTAAAGAAACAATTGTCACTTATTATTTCCAAGAACAAAAGATGAATTGTTGTGATAGCTAGCTACTCTATTTATAGTTTACAATGACTTAAGGCCTAAGAAATATAACACTAGAATGTTCCACAAGAAACCATGGGCTTTTAGCTCAGAAGTAAACTAATAGGTAGCTTGTCCATGAAGCAGAAGCAGCAAAAGAGTGTCCTGAAGGCAGGCACGGCCGTGCTGTTGGTGGCACGGGCCATGCCAAGTTCCTGACTTGGGGATGACATATTTTTGTCCCATATTTTTGTATTTTCATCCCGAATTAGCTCTTAATCCTCTTTCTTTTGCTCCTAGACTCAATCTATCAAATATTTGTTCCTGAAATATGATTACTTGCAATCGAAGTAAAATAGTTATAAAAAGAAAATAATATTAAATAAAACGAAATCAAATCTAAATAAAACAGACTCAAAAAATATATTAAAAACACTAATATATTGACTCATCACTTTGTCAAACACAACACTGCAAGTGGGGCAGAACATAGCATTTGTGTTAGAGATCTTGCATCTGTTGAGGAAATCAATCAAATCTTCCTCAGCCTTTGGGTATGCCGCTGTCATTTTTTCTGCAAATTGGTCTTCAGTAACCACTGCATCTTCAAATCGATGGTTTTCAGTAGCCATCTCAGCATCCCCTTGCGCCTTTTCCTTGGGAATTGTGGCTCCTATAGGGATTCCCGTACCCACCACATCTGAGACATTAACCATGTTTACATCAACTATTTCAGCGTACATGGAATCAGCCTTCTTCAGGGGGTCGGCATCAACTTGCATTGGTTGTTTGGCTTTGTCTCCAAACTTCAATCTCTCCTCATCGAGAGCTTTCTGCACAGAATCCCTGAAACGAGTACAATGAGACAAATTATGGCCTAAGAAACCATGAAATTTTCAAAATCCCCTCTTTTTCCGTTGCTCCAAAGGAGGTATCTTTAGATTTTTTGGCACCAATATTATGCCATTAGCAACTAAAAGCTCAAAAATTTCATCACACTTAGAAACCTCAAAATTATATGTCTTAGGTGGATATTTATCATTTTTAGGCTCTTTAGGATTCTTTCCATTCGATGGCCGCAATAAATTACATGCATAAGGTGGCCCATCGCTTAATTCTGTCAAATTAATCTCATTGTCTTCGACAGTGGCTGACCCCCAATCGAAATCTGGGTCGATGTCGCCTGTGTCTACGTAGGCTATTTTCTCCTTTTTTGGAAACCTACTTGTTCTGGCTTTCTCAGCCTTGAGCCTTTCGACCTGCCGGACCCTATCAACCAATTGTGCCATATCTCTAAGGTATTGAGTATCCAGTTTCTTTCGTACTGAATAATCGAGGCCACCAGTGGCCATTTTGACCAACTCATGTTCAGGCATTATGGTGAAACACCTAGCCTTAAGGAGTCGGAATCTATTCAAATAATCGTCAATTGACTCGTGCGTTCGGTGTCGAACGCTGGTGATGTAGTTTCAAAAGTAATTATTTATGTTATCATCTCCACAGGGACTGGTGCGATATTCTAAGCCGTTCAACAATCGATATCGTTTTGAGCTAGGGTTTTCCAATGGTTTTGTTTCGTATACTATCAACTAAGAATTTATAAATGGGACGAGAGTTAACAGGGAAATAAGTATGCTGGGATTAAACTTCATCAACCTACTTGTACGTATTCTCAGATTTGGGTTGTGGATTCTAATTATCAATTGATATTATCACGTATTGCTCAACAACATCATTCATGTCCAAATGATATCGTGATTTCTATTGGATCGTTTAATTGTCGATGTCTCGCACTATTAAACGGTCCAATAGTCGATTGTATCGTTGTATCGTCGATGTCTCGCACTATACAATGATACAAAAGCTTTAAGTTCCAACATCCAAAGTGATTACCAACCTAAGTTCCATGTCTAGAACAAAAGTATTGATAGAAGATTATTCTAACCTAGATTCAAAAGGTATTTTTCAATCACAATTCAAATCCATAAGATCGAAACATGGAAAGCAAGAATAACATCAATGTCATAAGATAAATTAGAATCACACAACATCCCAATCAAAGGGAATACATACTAATAGAATTAACTACATTTAATCCCAACAAAGAGAGTTTAGTTACTTATTGCCATGGTAACCTTACAAGGAGAAAAGAAGAGATGGAATGGAACCAAGCCATGATGTCTCACTGATCTTGTGTATTCCTTCAATCCTTGTGCTCCTTGCTCCTTAGGTTCTCTCTGTATTTTCCCCTGTTTTCTCTCTTCCTCCAGTGGCCTAAACTATCCTCGAATGATCGATCCTTCTTGAAATGAACAAATGGGCTTTTATATGGCCTGTTCTGTCTCAACTCGCCTCGCGGGTAAGTTTGTTCGCCATGGCGAGTTGAGCTTCCTTCCCCAATGGGTTTCTGCCACGTCAGCTCTGAGGGGGTTAGACCGCCTTACTCGCCTCCCGAGTAATTTCACTCGCCATGGCGAGTAAACATGTACTTCTGCCTATTTCTTGCTGATGCTACTCGCCATTGCGAGTTGGAGGCGAGTAACTTCAATTTTCTGCCTTAGCTCGCCTTTGAGCTCGCCGTGGCGAGTTGTCCTTTGCATTTCTTCATGTTTTCTTGCTTCTAAAGTGTCCAGGCGTGCATTTTCCTACAAAGAGTTGGCATTAGATGTTAAAAGCATAATTGAATGATTCTTTAGTATTTGTGAGCTTTTCGCGGAATAACTTGCAAACCAAGTAATCAAAGTGCATAAAATATATAGTCTATTTAACTCCTTTTTGACACTTATCAGCTGGCTAGTTCTTTCAAACTAATTTTCGACTGGCCCATATAGAACTGCTCATGGAAAGCCTTTTCTAATTAATTCCAACTAAAAATGGAGTGAGGAGGCAATGTTGTGAACCAAGTAAAGGCATTTTTTTGTTAACGAACTTGGAAAATATTTCATTTTCAAATTCTCATTATTCGCTATATCGCCTGCCTTCATCAAATATCGGGCGATGTGTTCGACTGTTGATTCATTAGTTTCCCCCGCGAACTTAGTAAACTTTGGGATTTTCCAATTTCTTGGTAACTCAGACATTAAGACGTATTCGGACAAAGCCGACACGAAATTCGGCCTATGTAGACTCATATTAAAACCATTTTGGGCTAACAAGCTTTCGAGTACATTTGCTATGTTGTTTTGACCCTCATAATTATTTCGATGGGCTTGCATGACCACTTGGTCCGCATCCTGGTGTCTATTCACCATTATTGGAATTCTCACAGGCTCCTCCCGAGCCTGTGGTTGTACTGGTTGTTGTTATGCCACATTTCTAGGCTCTTGATTTTTTGCGACCTCTGCAGGGATTTCTACTTTCCTTGCGTTTTGATTTTGAGGCACCGACATATTTCGCACTGGAGGTGCGCCAAAGAAATTGGCGATCCGTTCCATTTGGGCAGACAACGCTTGATAACTATTATTGGTATCTCGAATTAACGGGTTAATAATCGTACCAATTTGTTGTGTCACTTGATTGACCATTTCATGGTTGCTATCCTCCATTTGTTGCCTTACGGCGGCTAAGGAGGCGTTAGTCAATGATTGTTGGGGCGTTCGAAAAGGAACACTTGTCCTAGGGTCAAAAAATTGGGGCAACGACACATTCACATTTTCTGAAAAAGTGGATGGACTCGTGTGTAGACCTTGCATTAAGGAGGACGGCATGCCATATGGCATAGACCTATGGGTCGACAAATGTCCCGTTACTAGGATGGCCTGTGAAATTGGAGCGGTTATCGAAGCCGCTGCTGCGTATGCAGGCGAGGACACTTGAGCAAGGATTGTTGATCCCGTTAATGCCAACGCTGGACTCAGACTACTCGATGGAATTGACTGTGTGCCAACCTGTGGGGCTGGCGGGTTGACTATCGTTTCTGACGTGCCAGCGACATTCGTCGAAGTACCAGTATGGCCCAAAGGGCGTGTCATTTCATACACAACACAAACCAACAATTGTGATCAAGTAAATTTTGAAAAGGAAAAAATTTCTAAAGCAAATGCACAAAAGGTCCCACTGGGCGTGCCAATTTATTTACACTGATTTTTGGTAAACAACAACTAGTTTAAAAATAGTTACTTGCAAGATCAACTAGTAAATCTTAAGGACATATTTTGCTTTTACTTTTCCAGAAATTCATGATTGTTCTTCAATAATGTAAGAAGATATTGAAGATAGTTATTGAATTTAACTTAGTCAAATCCGTCGAAGTCACTTTCGAAGTATAAGTAAAAAGTATTTCTTGAAATAAACAAGTAAATTGCAAAGATACTTAAGAAAATAAACTTAAATTGCATTGATTGAATGCAAATTGGTACACATATTCATACATTGCAACTTGTGACTCGTTTCTCTCTTGAATGCGGATAGTTTGAGTGTAAGTTTTTTGTATGATTGGATTGTGACCCCTTTTCTCTTGCTAGAAACTACTATTTATACTAATAGAAAATATCTACCTACATAGAATTTGAAACTATAAGTGCTAATATCGAACAACAGATATCTGTTCAATTCGAATTTCAAACACACGCTCCTTGGATTTATCCGTTGGCTCGACTCTATCCAAAACAAACCGTTTTCGATGTACTTTGCCTGTCGAACCAAAACACATGCTCCAAGTACTTCCATCAAGTCTAATTTCGACTAAGTATCTAAGAATAACAACATTTATTTCTTTAGGCACAGAGTCAACCTTAGTCTGACTGCATTTAAGTCTTCTTTCTGAAAATACATGCTAATAATTGGATAATTAAAATAATTGAGTCGATTTGCAGGGTAATCTAAATTTGTGTCTTATTTATAAGAAGAAGATACAGTTTTAAAGATGTCAATGAATTTTAAATTCATTAGTTTACATAACAAAATCCAAAATAGAGTATTAAAGTCTATTCTTCAAGTGTTAATCCTTGAGTCCACAAAAACCTTCACTAATTTTTTTTAAATGACTGGGATGAGATTTACTTATCCTAGTTGATTCTCTAACTAACTATAACAGTCCCTGATCAATCCGTTCATAGACAACTAACTGGATATCTCTAATGACCATCCATAATAATCCCGAACTTCATCAATTTAATTGCAAATGTAAATCAGTAATTACAAATCAATATAATAGAAAGGTGGAACACACATTAATTATCTTGGTCATTTTGAAAATAATTCATTGTACATTACATGTAACATTACAAGTAATTCGAAGTGTATTAAAGAAGCAATAGAGGTTTAGAAGTAACTAGAATGAGAGACTTGTGAGGATTTGTTGTATATTGGTCTCAAGATATGCTACTAGATTAGGAGGTGCTTTTAGAAAAAAGAATAGATAAACTTTTAGGACCTAAGCCCATGTAATAAAACTCATATATTCATTTCTAAACAAAGAAAAAGGATAGGAATTTAGTAAAACTCATATTTTCTCTCTGTCACGTTTTGACATTTTCCCCGTCCCTCATGCATAATTTTTAGTTGATTTTGGGTTTTGGGACTTAAAATTAACTCAAGGAAAGAAATGGGTTCATGATGCTTGCATTAGTGATCAAGTAATTGCATAAATTAAATTATTAATTAGTGTTTAGTAATGATTGGAGTTGAAGCATGAGTAAATTTATGTATCCTTACTAAATTGTTTATGTATGAATGATAATACGGCTAAATTCATGTTAGAACTTAAATGTTACTCTTATTTGGATATTTTTTTGGCGTTGTGATTTACTTATGCATGCAAGTTGTTCCATAAAATGATTGTAGATGGGATATACTTGTAAATATTAGATCATAACTCTTTAATTTATGAAAACAATCAGTTATGTAGTAGAGAACGAAATCTATAAACTTTTAAGCTTAGTGATAAGTAGTCGATTGTATGGACACTCATAGACTTATCAAGTTAATAGAATTTACATGTATGTGTGGCTAGGAAATTAAGGCATGGAGAAAATGTTGGAGAAAGAAAGATTATATAGAGATAAGCATGAAGTGCATTACTGTTCTATATGATTGATTTTGGGTTAAGATTGAAAGTTGACATGTTAGCTATCATCATATTGATAAAGGATAGTATTATGAATCATGTTGTTTTGTTATATATTGAATATGCATACAATAAGTAAAATGAATTATGTACAGATTGACTGATATTATAAAATGCTCAATTTCATAAGTGTGGTTACACTATCAATTGATTCTTGTTCAACCAATTATGATTTATTTTTCCTTCCAGTTGTGATTAGTGCTACTGGCCTATTGGGATTAGTACAATTGGAAGCATGCAAGTTAAAGTTGTTAATAAATTATGAGGTTAGAGTCGTTAAATCATGATTAACTATGTTAGACGCTTTACTAGCTGATATAATTCTAAAAACTGGACCGGTATCGACCCAGTAAGGGTAATGGCTTAATTGGTCAGTGGTCGAACCACATGAAAGAATTGGATGACTCGGTCGTAACACCTGATCTCCGTAAATTTTTTAGCTTTGTATTAAATAAGATGACTTGGTCTGTAAAAGAAACATAACACTAATAAATGTAAAAACAAATAGATAAGTTAAGAGGAATTCTGAAATTTATTCTTAAATTTAAGTCCATATACTATAACATAATTATTTGATCAAACACATACATTAATTATGAATGATATTGATTATGAATTGATCCTAATAGTTGTATGGTTTTACTTAACAGAATATCTTATTATGTCCTTGTACATTGGCATCCAATTTCCATCTATTATAATCTTTGAAAGCTCTTTTAAACATGTTAAAATTTAGGCTTAATTGCAGTTTTAGTCTCCTAATTTTTTCAAAGTTGTAATTTTGGCCCCCTAAGAAAAAAAACTACAAAACAGCCCCCTAAGTTTTGCAACTGTAGCAGTTTTGGCCCCCAAAAAATTTAAAAAATGACACGTGACACCTCACTTAGGGTGCCACGTCAGCGTAGACCGAGTCAATATCAGCCTTGGAGGCCAAAACTGCCACAGGTGCAAAACTTAGGGGGCTGTTTTGTAGTTTTTTTTCTTAGGGGGCCAAAATCGCAACTTTGAAAAAATTAGGGGGATAAAACTGCAATTAAGCCAAAAATTTATAAATGAAATTATATGTTTTATCCTGGATTTGGAAGAGTTCAGCAGCCGGATCATAATCAGTGTTTATTTGTAGGCTTCATCCTTAAGTTGTTTATGATGATGAACCTTGTTTCCTTTGTCGTCTCTTTAAGAACGAAATAGCAAACTTTTTTTTTTGTTTTTGTAAATTCCTTGTAAAGTTTCAAGGTGGATTGAAATGTATCTTTGTAAAGCGTAAATTTTTAAATATGAAGATTCAAGTATTTTCAAATTTATCTGAGTCGAGCTGTTGTGACATTCCAAGGTGTTTCATTTATCAAAACCAATTATTACTAGTATATTTTTTTTTTGAGGGAATTATTACTAGTATTTAAATGCACTCTTTTAATTTACTATAAATAAGCTTTGGGATGTTATATTACAAGTTGTGGCTTCCACATACAACACCTAGTTATAAAATTAAATCCTTTTCACTATCAGAACGACTTTTCTCCTAAATTTGAACTCCAAGACTCAACAAGATAGAACTTGTAGAAACTATGATTTCGCAAATGCAGGGGCAAGGAAGACAAACACAAATAACGAATAGGTGAGTTTTGAAAACATGTAATAGTATAAAATACTCCCTCTGTTCCTAATTATAAGTAAAAAAAATTCATTTTCTTTGTCCCAAATTATAAGCAAAAAAGACCAACTTTTATCACATCTAATTATGTTTTTTCAAAAAATTATCTTTTCCAAAGGAAAATTAAATGCAAAGTGCATTCAATTTGCTCTCTTTTTTATTTCCTCTATAGTCAACGACCAATGAAAATTGTTTTTACATCTTCCTATAAAACTTATTTCAAAGATAACACAAAAAACTATGTTACAAACTACTATGTTTTAGTTTTCTTAATAAGTGTGGTTTTTTTTTTTTGCTTATAATATGGAACGGAGGGAGTAATTAAGAAGAACATGTGAGAAATGAAACACTATATCATATTAAATGATCAATTTAGTAGAACTCATCAACATCAAACATCAATATAACTCAACCGGTGCAAATTAAATCACCAAGGATGGAAAATTTTACATCGTTCATCTTTAACTCAATTCATGAAGATAAAACAATGATCTAACTAACCACATTCAACTAATTCCATCACAATTAATACAATGACATACATGCTCTTAGACTTTAAACACTTCAAGTTTCTTCTACTATGTAGTATTTGGTTTGGAGATCAGTAATACTATGCAAAAGTCTTTTATTCAATTATGTTATAATTTCTATTTAATCTTCTTATGCTAAAGTTTTAATGCTCTCTCTGGACCTAGAGCAAACACTCTTTTTCGAACGTTGTATATTGAATTTTATTCTTTTACCCTTGGTATGTTAGACGATATATGGCTTCCTGTTTGTAGAACTACTAAGGAGGGAGGGAGGGGGGGAGGGAGGGGGGGAGGGAGAGAGAGAGAGAGAGAGAGAGAGAGAGAGAGAGAGAGAGGAGAGAGAGAGAGAGAGTGTGT
>Ga0228710_1010867_pt1 | contig 12007 bp, 6 predicted proteins | sample MedpolnodulmetaG_FD_177995 | JGI IMG/M metagenome (GOLD analysis project Ga0228710, IMG submission 177995) | Root nodule microbial communities from Medicago polymorpha collected in Santa Monica, California, United States - pink nodules | ecosystem: Host-associated > Plants > Roots > Nodule...
TCTAATTTTAGGTTCTATAATTCTGAAAAAGGTTTAACATGATTGTTGTTGTTAAATTTTGATGATTAGAGAAATTAGGTTTTGAATTGAAATTGATTGTAGAACATGTAGATAATCCAATGAATTAAGTTGTGATGAAGTTGTTGTTCTTTAATGAGTTTGAATAAAAATGGGTTGATTATGATTTTGGTGTGAACTTAATGATTTGAAGTGGTGTAAGTGGGTATTACAAGTGTTATGACCCTAGACAATGTTTTGAATTGATTTGGGAGTGTTGTGTTTAAGTTTAGTGATTTAAGAGTGATTCTTAAGTGAAAAACACATTGTTAAGTTGATTTTTGAACTGCTGTGAAGCCCATAATCAGCCACCGAACTGCCAAACTCGGCCACCGATTTTCTGAGCTGTTTTTCCAGTTTAGTTCGACAAAAATCGGGCCTTAATGTTGCAATTCGGCCACCGATTTTCTGTCAGGCCAATCTGGCAAACATTCGCATTTTTAGCCCTTTTCTGTTTTGAATTGGCTTTTGGTGTAAACATGAAAGTTTTAGATACTTTTGTTAGCTTTCCAATGGCTTTGGTTTGACTTGAAAATGTTTTGTGAATTTTGAGTTATGATGAAAACACTCCAAGTAGGTCTTGGAGAAATTTTAAGGAAACTTAGCATAACTATCTCCAAGTCGTCCCAAAACTTATGGTTTGCTTCTAAACTTCAAAACTTGAGTATTAGGAGTTTAATTACGTTGAATATGTTGTTGAATATGTTGTTAAGTGATGATTATGTTGAAGTTGTAAATATAGTTTGGGCTACAGAAACACCGATTGTTATTTGTTTTTATTTTTTACAAAACCAATGGTCTAATGTAAATATTGTATTTTAGGATAACAACGATGCAAAAAATATAGTTCCACGTATTGTTATACCTGAAAAATGCATTAATTAAAAGTTAATGGTAGGAGGATATGCTTATATAGAAATTGCATGTCCTGTAATGACCAGTATACCTTACAAAGAAATTAAAAAAAACGACTTCCAAACAATACGCAACTTTAGTTTTCTAAATTATAGCAACAACAATTCTACAACATAACCAATGGTCATACTTTTTGAAAAACTTCACGATACACAACATTTGTGGTCAACTTGCAAACATTATTATCTTCATCCAAGATGAGCAGCTTCAAACCTTTTCTAGAAGTAACTCGAGAGATAGCGACATAGAGTTGTCCATGCGTGAACACGAGCTTAGGAAGATAAACTCCCACTCGAGATAAAGATTGACCCTGACTTTTATTTATTGTCATTGCAAAACAAAGCGTCAATGGAAACTGCATGCGCTTGAATTTGAAGGGTAGTCCTCGATCACTCGGAATAAGATTCATCCTGGGAATTCATATTCATTATTTGATGCGACCTAATGGTTTTATGTTTTATGGAAATAATGAATATGAATTCCCAGGATGAATCTTATTCCGAGTGATCGAGGACTACCCTTCAAATTCAAGCGCAGGCAGTTTCCATTGACGCTTTGTTTTGCAATGACAATAAATAAAAGTCAGGGTCAATCTTTATCTCGAGTGGGAGTTTATCTTCCTAAGCTCGTGTTCACGCATGGACAACTCTATGTTGCTGTCTCTCGAGTTACTTCTAGAAAATGTTTGAAGCTGCTCATCTTGGATGAAGATAATAATGTCTGCAAGGAGACGACAAATGTTGTGTATCGTGAAGTTTTTCAAAAAGTATGACCATTTGTTATGTTTTAGAATTGTTGTTGCTATAATTTAGAAAACTAAAGTTGTGTATTGTTTGGAAGTCGTTTTTTTTTTTTAATTTCTTTGTAAGGCGTACTGGGCATTACAGGACATCCAATTTCTATATAAGCATATCCTCCTGCCATTAACTTTTAATTGATGCACTTTTCAGGTATACCAATACGTGGAACTATTTTTTCTACATCGTTTTTACCCTAAAATACAATATTTACATTAAAAACAAATAACAATCGATGTTTCTGTAGCCCAAACTATAATAAGTAATCACAATACTAAGTAATCTTTTTCTTACATGATTGAACACAAATTTTACCACCGTACTCAACGCCGTAGCAAATAGATGAAGAAAATGGTGTTCCATCAATCCAACATGCAACTTTAGCCAATTGATTCGAACGAATTTAAATAAGATAAACTACATTCAAAATTAGCACGAAGATAATAGTAAGTTTGTTTTATGATTTTGTAAAAACCAAAAATAATTTGTTATTGTTTTAGACTTTTAAAAACTAAAAGCTTTCATCTCAAAAAAAAAACTTGAAAATTTAAATTACTTTTTTAAAATAAATACACGGCATGAATTTGCAAATTTTGGAATCAAAAAAGTTTTATTGAATTGACATTCTCTTTATAAAAAAGAATTTCACTCAATTTTTTTAATTCAAAAGTTACAAAACCATACAAAGTAATATTTTGTTACATGAATGAGAATGCCTTTCACATTTCAATCCCTTGATGAGGGTTGTAAGCTTTATTTATAATGGTAGTCTGCCTCTCTAAGCTTCTCAAACGTCGGATGTGGGACTAGCTATTGCTTTAACAAAGCCCACATGTGATGTGGTTAACAATTATTATTACTTCATCAGTTTTTTTTTTCTTTTTTAAACTAAAATTAATACTTCATAGAATGAATTTGACAATTATTACTTACTACAAATAATCATAATAATTTGTAGCACATTAGACATCTGGGTTATGATGGTGTTTTTGTTGTAATTGTTTTAAGATTGTAGAAGAAGATGAGCAAGTTGTTGGAGGGTTTTAAATAAAGGTTTCTGACCGCAATATACCGGTTTTTGAGGTTGTTGAAACTACAATGCTGTCGCGATTCAGGTGGCATCATCTGCATTTGATCAAGATTGTCCACAATTGAGGAGAATGCGAGTGTGGTTTGGGATGATTTTGAGGCAATAAAAGATGCAGATTGTTAGAACATTGATGATAATATGAAAAAGCCACTTGATTCATGGCTCGAAGATATGTCTATTGTGGCATAAAACTTCAGTACTTCATAGTTTTAAGCCAAAATTTGAGGCTTAAAGTTTCATTCAATTTTATTAATAGCACTATGTTTTTGTGTTTCTTTGTGCTGCAGTTCAATTTTATTAATAGCACTATGTTTTTGGGATTTCTACATCAAGTTTAGTCCTCCATCAAGTTTTTAAATGACCATCAATTTTATTTAAAAAATGATAAAAATGGGAGGAGTGGAAATCTGACCAGAAAGGTTGTGACTGAGCGAATTCTGAGGTGAAGAGCAGCTTCAACACACATTGGCAGAGGCCTCATCCAGGGTCAAGTTTTCATCGATCCATGGAATGGTTGGTGATTTTATTACAACTTTTCGTGTTGGATGATTTTCAGAATTCGCTATTCATGAAGGTGAGCGTTGGATTATGGAATGTTAAGATTTTGGTCAATAGTTTGGGGTTGCACAATGTGACATTTGAACGATCAAATTAGCTTTTGCTGCATTATTGCATATAATGATACATTTCAACACCACTGTCAATAAGTTAGAAAAGGGAAAATAATGAAGATTTGCTGCATTGGTGTTGGATATGTGGAACAGTCATTACAATAAAGTGTCCATCCATTGAAGTAGCAGTCGTTGATATCTCGAAATCACAGACTGTAGTGTGGAACAACAATCAATTTTTTTATCTATAAGCCAAGTCTTGATGATGTAGTAAAACAATATCGCGGGAAGAACCTTTTCTTCAGCACTGATGTTATAAATGAGTATAACTTCAATACTGCTAAATTTACAAGCGAGACTCTTTATTTTTTATATTGTTTATATATTTTATTACCATGTTATAATCAGAGATTGGTGAATGTTTGGGAAGTTACTACATGAAAAAGAAAGGCCTGCACTAACATGTACTTTGACACATAATTAAGAATCTAAAGTGAGTATAATGTCTGATCTCCAATCTTACTGAAATAACCATAAACACCAAATAGACACCACCGATTTAGTCATTAGTCTTGAAAAAAAGATTGATAGGATATTACTTGGTACTCCATCCAATTTCTATGTCAACTCAAAGCACAACAAATCGTGTTAAGTTCAGAAAAAGTGAGTGGAAATCTACCCAGGATGGTTGTGACAGAGCAAATTCCAAAGTGAATAGCAGCAGCAGCACGCATTAATAGAGGCCTGATCCGGGGTTATTGAAATGCCATGTTGACGCGAGTTTTCATTGATCGATGAACATAACAAGTTTGGCTGTTGTATCCATGGATCATGGTTCCAATGGTGATATTCATCCGGAATTAGCTGTTCATGAAAGTGAGTGTAGCCAACGTTACATTTGAATGTAATTCATGTCCATTTCCATTCTAGAGGTGTAGCCATTTCTAATAAGTTTAGTATACCATTGTTACAAATATCAGGAAAATTTTAGATTTGAATTATAACTTTAGATAAAACATATTTGACGTTGCAAATATGGTTGTCTATTCTCTATCTAAAGCGGCCATTTTTAATCTAGTCGTCAAGTTTATGATTTAGTTTTTTCTTATATCCATCACTATTATGATTGGATGACTACGAAAGGATACTACATGACATGTTATGTACGAAAGAAACTCTTCTACTACTACGTCTCCTTTAGTATTCCTAGTCAGTTGCATTGAGTAAATCTCAAGTTGTCATTTTTTGAAAACTATCAATTAGGGGATAAATAGCTCACTTGGTTGGGTTAAGGGACGGAGGTAATTTATATCCTAGGGACACAAGTTAAGAAAATAGAATTAAAACATAAATTTTGTCTTCAAAATATAAAATTTTAAAGTTCTAAAATATATAATGCAATTTAGTTTGCATTTCCTTTTTTTTTAGGCTAAACTTCACTTTTAGTCCCCTAAGTTTTAAAATGTTGTTAATTTAGCCCCTATTAAAAAAAAAAGCAATTTTGGTCCCTTTCGTTCCAAAATTGCTAAAAAGATGCCATGTGTTCCAAATTAAGGGTCATATTAGGGGTCACTTTTGGCACTTTTGAGCGTAAGATTTTTGCTTACTCAAAATCTAATATTAAACTTTAATTACTTACTATCTCTTCTTTGAAGAAATCATGTATAATCAATTTAAATTTAATAAATTTAAATTTCATATGATTTTTCTAGAGAAAACATAATTATTGACAACTTTTGCCAAAAAAAATAAAATAGAACTATTCAACATTTGGGGTCTCAACTGCCATAAACAATTGACCCTGCGATGATATATTCATATGTTATATGCTAATTTATAACGAAGTATACCTCTATAAGTTTCTCAAACTTTCGATGTGGGACTAACTATTCTAGATTTGTTTGACAAAGCAAATGTGCAACAAAGGTCCTTTTACCGTATTTAAAACGATCTAGATATATCAGATTTCAAATTAACTGATATACCGTTGTATGTATACTCAATGGATTCCTGACTTTATAAAATGTTAATCTTTTCTAGCCCATTTTTAAGCATTCTCATGATCCATCGCATCATCACTCATGTAAACTTCAATGGTATATAGTTATCAAATACTCAAGAATAAGTATATATCAGATAAATATGATTTGTGAACTAGTAATTCCTTAATTCTTAAAAACACTACAAGCTATGGTGGCAGTACAAAGTTTTCAATGGTTGCAACATCTTGGGAAAATGGTGATTGGTGACATTGATAAACCGCTCATGTTGCAGATACTTGATCTGTACAAGTACGTGTGGAGATGTTAAGAACAACAACCTTTTACATAAGGGAAAACATCTTTTTTAATAATGCTCACTTTCACTCTAGAAAGTTTGAACCACGGTAATTAAAAAGAAAACATCTTTCCACTAAACATAGTTTTCACATAGAAAGTTTGTCTATTGTAGTAATTACACCTACCAAACTTAGATTTGCCTTTAACGTAAATCAAATTAACACCGCACTGAAAAAAAACAAATGGAGAATCTACTCTTAACATATTCTCATTTGAAGTTATTTTTAGATTCTGATTTTTTCAAAAAAAGTTATAACAAACTGATGTAATACTTTTAAAAGTAATTAATTTAAAAAAAAACAAAAATAAGCAATTATGTTCATAAAAAATTATAACAAACGGGCTCTAAGAGTAGTTTTGAAAAAAATGATTATTTTAGAGAGGGGAGAAAATAAGTATCGAAGGATGAAGCTAATTTTGCACAAAATCTTTAAAAAATAATTAAATTATTGAATGTCAACTTTTTTTAATCTATAAAAAAACTAGCCATATTCTTAATTTACATTTACTAAACATAAGTTTTATGACGTTTCATGTGTTTTTATCTCACACTAGGTCTATTTGATGTGATAGCATTACCTTCCTATTAGTTTTTCTTTTTTAGGTAAACCAATGAAAAATGACAATCATTCAATATTTAGTATGAAAAGTTATTAATAAAAACAAATTCTAACAAAAAAATTCATAAAAACATTTCACTTATCAATAACACAAAAAAAAAAAGGGAGAAACATTGATCGCTGATACTTAACAAAGCACATGAACAATATTTTCACAGAGAAAGAAAAAAGAAAAAAAACACAAGACTATTTCTCACTAATACATATTTGTTCATCTAAATGTATTCAATTATATTTGACTGATAATCATAAATAACATAACTTTTGAAAAGTTACAAAATATTTTTCACTTATAAATTATACACGAAATTAATATTTATTACCAAAACATATACCTACTTTTCATAAAGTTACAAATTTCCAAAGTTGCTTATTTTGTAAAAACAATTTGCCTCTTTTGTTATCTTACTGTCATATTATGAAGTCTTTTTTTTTTTTTATATCTAAATGATCAATGTGTGACTAAATAATACAATTCATACATAGAACAACAATCAATCAATAATTAAGAGCAATGATATTTGTACAACTAGTGACAACTTTTGTCATAACCTTAATTTTCTCTCTTTTTATTGGTCAAAAACTCTGAAGCCCAAATACTTCAAAATGGATGACGTACCGTATCCATTGTGTATCCTGCACCCATATCTGCCCGATACTTCCCGATACGTATCAGGAGAGTATCCGAAGATTAATTTTTTTTAAAAAAAATATTTATTCAATACTTTGCAGATACATCTGGGAAACGAGGGATAGGCGGTGGAAAATCGACATGTGCAGGCTACCCGATGTTTCTATTATATTTGGTTGGTATATATGTAATTGACTAAGTAATTATGTTTTCTATTTAGGATATATCATATATGTAATTGACTAATTGTCGCTTTCTTTATTATCAATATTACTTACATTTATATTTTTATTGTTGCCGCCGTCTATTTTGTGTCTCTTTGTTTGTTTGAGAACGATGTTATTGTTGATTGTTGTGTGAAAATAATTTCATTGTTGTGCCTTATCGTTTTTCTATGTCTGTTTGGTCTAAGTTTTGCACCAAATTTTTTGCTTTTGAGTTTTAGTTCATATTTTGTATTTTGTGTTTTAATATGTAGTTTAAATTTAATTTTTTATTGAAGTATCCCAGCCGTATCGTATCTTGAATTTTAAAATTTTCTCGTATCGGTGTCGTATCGTATCATGTATCTGGGCTTCATAGGTCAAAAGCAATAGAGAAAAAGAGAAAGAGAGTAAAAACATAATATAAGTATAAAAGAGAAAGTTGTTTAGAAGTTATCAAATTGGTTGGTTGTAACAATTTCATTTCTCATACTTAATTAGTTACAAGCACCAAATTAGTTGGATGTTCATAAAAAAAGAAAAACTTATTATTAATTTTTAAAGAAACAATAGATATAGATATTAAAACATTGATTAATGCAAAGGTTTGGTGGTATTGCAAACTGGTATCTGTGATATCATCCCATTAAAGAAACTTAGTGTTACTAATTGTCATAAACTTTCTTCACTTCCCACAGATATTGGAAATTTGGAGAATTTAGAACTTTTTAGGCTTAGTTCATGCACTTTAGCCCATATACTTAAGGGGTGAAAAGGGGTTTAAACGTATTTTTGATCCCCTATGTTTGTTATAGTTGTGATTTTGGCCCCCTATTAAAAAAAACACTTTACAGTCCCTTGATTTTACCCCCTTTTGCAACTAATAGGCCCCCTCTAATTTTGACCATAATCATATGGTACAGCAGCACCAGAACCAGAAGTGGAGTCTTCAGCAGACATGTTTTTCTCAGATCTTTTTATGTTACACTGTTAAGTGTTAAGACAACAGACCAAGGCTCTAGATACCAATTGAAGGTGAGAAAAACACAAGAAGGGAGGTTGAATTGTATTTACTTTTTCTTCGTTTTCTTCTACTGAAGTCACTGATCAGAAGCAGATAGAGTTCAACTTTTGAAGTGATAATATGAATATAAATGCAGTGGATAAAACAGAGAGAGAGAGAGAAGAAAGACACAAACCAATTATACAGGTTCCTTCCACAAACCGGAAGTAGTCATGTCCCCCTTGCACTTCCAAGGAGAGTTCACTAGAAATGTAATATCTGATTACAATTGCTCACTGCTACACCTAGCAAGAGACTTCAAATTACTCAAGCACAACTGCAAGAGATTTCATATGCTCCTGAACACAGTCAAGAGACTTAAAATGCTCAAGCACAACTGCAAGAGACTTCTATTGCTCAAGCACACAAGCAAGAGACTTCTATTCAAACAGAATTACAAGGAAATTTGTTTGAGGTTGAACACTTGATATACAATCAGTGGTGTTCACAATACAAACTAGACACAGACTCTTATGACTCTAGAATTTCTAAGATATGAACTTTGATAAGAAATTTTAGGTGAACTTTTGATGCAGAACAATTTCAATAGAGTTTGGCACTTGTGAATTGTTGTATGAGTCTTGTATATGTGTGTGTCTGCATTTCCAAATAGCAGGTCTTCACCCCTTTATATAGAGGTGTGAAAGATACATTGTAAATTATCAGCACATCAAAAAAAGTCGTTTGAAGCTTGATCAAAATCACTAATGATCTTTTGCCTTATATGGTTATTGTCCTATGAAGGATCAATTTCAAATTCATTCCAAGTCTGAAGGGACACTGGTGCAGGCATAGCTGTTTTTCTTGTCTTGTTGTAGGGACAAAATAGAGTAGTGGAGATAGTGGTTGTACAGTTCGTACAATTGTCCTTTGTCAACTCTCTCCAACGTAAAAGCATCCAATGCCTTCAAATCCATTTGAATTAGCCGTTGCTTTGTTCTTTCAGTCTTCTGCAATGCTAGACGAGATTAAATCATTTGAACAACCTTTTGAAGCTTTAATTCTCTCATCTTCTGATGATCTTCAGCTCCTGATGAAAACTGCTTCTGGTGATCTTGCTTTTGATGAGGTGCTTCTGATGACGTCAGCACTTCAGGAGCACTTTGTCTTCAGAACTTCTTTTCTTTAGATGCTTCAAACTTCCTTCTTGTTGATTCCATTGCTCTCATTTGTTCTTTCAGACCCTATGCTTTAAAAATAGACACTACATTATTGTCTTTGGTCCTGCACACTTGAACAAATATTAGCATATCCAATTAACAATTTTTAATACCTTGTTATCATCAAAACTCAAAGGGTAATGTTAAACACATTTTGTTCCAACAGTCGGTGCGGGGGTTCCAATGCACAGGCGGATCTAGACATTTGGTACATGTGGGGCTAAAATTTTAAAGAAACAATAATGCAAACTATATTAAAAACAAAAAATAATATTGTGTTTTATTTATAAGGGGTCATAGTCATTTTGGTCCCTGGATGTATAAGGAGTAGCCATAATAGACACTCAATGTATCAAAATTTCAAAATAGTCGCTGATTGTGCACTTCGTTAGTCAAAATAGTCCTTGACATTAAAATACTTCGTTAATACTATCATATTAGTCCTTCAATATACTTACTTATTGTCACTTCAAGGACTATTTTGACTAATAAAGTAAGTATATTGTGACTACTCGGCACACATTCAAGGACTAAATAACTATTATCCCTATTTATAATATAAAAAAATAGAGAAGTTGGATGTGGGGCTTTAGCCCCACGTAGCCTATGTATAGATCTGTCCCTGTTCCAATGATAATGTGATCGGTGCATAGCGAGCAGTTCTATAATGAGAAGTTGGTAGCTGATGTGCCGGGGATCGGGGTGGAAGTGGGTGCAACCGAGTGGTGTCTGGATGGTTTTTCAGGAAAAAAGAAGGTGGTAAGCAAAGATAGTATAAAGCAAGTTGTGAGGAGATTGATGGACGGTGGTGATGAAGTTGAGGAAATTAGACATCGTGCTCGAGGGTTTGGGAAAAACGCTTCGCAGGCGGTCGAAGACGGCGGTTCGTCTTATAATAATTTGTTGGCTTTGATTGAAAATCTCAAAAGATTGAGAAACAACAAGCCACTTGATTAGTTCAAAGCTTTATAATATTGTGAATTTGGCTGGTGTTGAATCTCTAGAGGCCCCCTCTTTTAGGAAGCATTATCCTTTTGTGGATTGCGTTTGTGCAACATTACCTGCTACTCTAATAAATTTAATATGAATTTTAGATTTGTTTTTCTCAACTATTTTAAAATTTAGCCTATGTTTTTTTTCTAGAGAATTTAGTCTATGGTTATTAAGTTTGTTTCAGTTTATGCATATTATCGATAATTTTCATCTTGATGTTTAAATTCAACCTTTTGGTTGATCTATTTTATTGATATGTATGATTTTGGTTTTATTATTTTGTTGAATAGTAGTTTCATTGGTTTGGTTTTATATTCATGTCATGCAATAAAGAAGTTTGCAAATCAAATATTAATATACAAATTATTCGATCATGAGTACTGCTAATTGCTACATGTTAGAGTATCCTGCATGAAAAATTATCCGCAGAAAATGTTCGACTTCCACCCTTAAATGCTAGAAGCAAAGAAATACTAATTGCAATTCTGGAAATTTATTTAATTTGAAAGTGGCGAGCAACTTGTATCAGTGAACAAAATATTTGCATTAGAGACGTGAAAGGAATACAGTGAATAATTCAAACGCCAGACTTCGCATGAATTCTTGAAAAGCGTGATAGCACCCCTACCTGCAAAGTCTCTTGACAAAATGTTTTCATCATAGTACTAAATTTCTCCACTAAATTCTTGTGTTATCTGTGTAATGTCTTGCAAAGGATATACGACAACAACCAAGTTTTTTCCACAAAGTGAGGTCGGCTACATGAATCAAATTAGGCCATAATGTTTTATCTTACATTATATTTCGGTCCAACTTATTAATTTTCAAATCTTTTATAATAGTTTCTCTGATAGTTTTTATGCCTTTAGTGATCTAACTATCTTCAATTTGATCTACTCTGCCTGATCTATAAGTCTTCTCTGTACATGTCCAAACGACCTAAGCCTTTTTTCTACCATATTTTCGACAATAAATACTACCCGAGATTCTCCCTCTAATATGATCATTTTTAATCTTATCTCATCTAGTCTTATCATAAATCCAACGCAACATCCTTATCTCCTTTATGCTTATTTTATTCTCATTTTAGTTCTTTATCGCCCAACACTTCATTCCATGCAACATTGTTAGTCTTACCGTTGTTCGATAAAATTTTGCCTTCAACTTGAGTAGTACTTTCGTATCACATAAAACACAGGAGACTTTTCTCCATTTGAACCATCCATATTAAATTCGATTGAACCGGTCGGACCGTGAACCGGTGATAAGTTCGCTTCGAGCTGAGCAATGGATCGGCCATGTAATAGAACCGGTGAGAACCAGAACGACTCGACAAAAACCGGTAAAAACCGGTGACTCGGCCGATTTGGTGAACCGGACCGGTTCAACACATAACCACTACATATTGTTTAAAAATCAGAAAAAAAAACCAGGGAGAGAAGAGAGAACAGAACACGATAACGAGCCTCCTCTTTCAAACAGTCATGGTGAAAACTAAAGGCATAGTTCTAGTTCATGGAAAGAAAAT
>Ga0228710_1010868_pt1 | contig 12005 bp, 4 predicted proteins | sample MedpolnodulmetaG_FD_177995 | JGI IMG/M metagenome (GOLD analysis project Ga0228710, IMG submission 177995) | Root nodule microbial communities from Medicago polymorpha collected in Santa Monica, California, United States - pink nodules | ecosystem: Host-associated > Plants > Roots > Nodule...
TCTTTTTCCATCGGTGCTACTTGTGTTATGATAATAGATATCATCTAATCTAGAAATATTATAGTGTGTATATATAGACATAAAGATCCTATCTACCATCAGAATGCATATATAGAGTTGTGGCCTAAACTATAGAAAATTTAAACTATCACAATTCACAAAACACATCCACCTTGTAGTAATCTAGAAATATGGGAGTGTGTATATATTTAGTTGTGTTGCGTAGTAATCAAATAATTTGTCTTATAAAAAATATTAGTTAATATTCTTGATTATTATATATCATTTTTCCTCATATGTGAACCTAAACAAAGTATCAACCATTAATAATTTATTATTTTTAGATGGAAACTCCTCAAGGAATCATTCAAACAACGGAGCCTAACAACAACTCTTCTCCCACACAACCTGGAAACACTCATGGTGATAATGTGGGAGATTCTGAGAGAGATCAATCTCAACCCCCAACTGATAGTGTTTTTCCTATTAATGCTGATGCTGATACTTGTGAATTGACTGCTGATGGCAAAAGAAAAAAGACATCAGTTGTTTGGAACCACTTCAAAAGAAAAATAATTAATGGACTGGAAAAAGCTGTATGCAATTATTGCAGCAAGGCTTTGACGGGTAGAAGAAATGATGGAACTCATCATTTGAGTAGACATTATGAGACTTGTGCAAGAAGGTTGTACAAGGATATAAGACAGGCAATCTTGTTGAGAGAACAAAAGAAGAAAGATGGGTCATCTACTTATCTAAGTAACTACCATTTTGATCCTGAAAAATCAAGAAAAGATCTTGCTAGTATGATAATAATTCATGAGTATCCACTTTCAATAGTGGATCATTTGGGGTTTAGAGCATATTCAGAAGGTCTTCAACCTTTGTTTAAGGTTCCTAGTAGAAACACGGTTAAAAGTGATATTATCAAAATCTATGAAAATGAAAAGTTGAAGACTATGGGACTCATAGACAAGATTGGGAGTAAAGTTGCTTTAACATCAGATATGTGGACAACTAGTAACCAAAAGAAAGGGTATATGACCATTACAGCTCACTACATTGATGATGATTGGGGAATGCAAAATCGCATCTTAAGGTATGATATCTACATTTTTTTTTTTAACTTTATCTTACATATAGCATTTTGTAATATATTAATATCTAATAAGTTAATTTGCATAATAGGTTTGTGTATGTAGAATGTCCACATACAGCTGAAGTTATTTCAGACAAGTTGGTTGAGTGCATGATAGATTGGAACATTGATAGAAAGTTGTCAACCATCACTTTGGATAACTGTAACACTAATGATTCTGCTATTGGTATGTTGCTAAACAAGCTTGATTGTTCTACTCTTATGCTTGATGGTCAGTTATTTCATTTGAGATGTTGCGCACATATTCTAAATTTAATTGCTCAAGATGGTTTGAGTGTTCTTGGAGATGGCATAGAGAAGGTTAGGAATAGTGTGGCTTTTTGGACAGCCACACCTAAGAGAGAACAAACTTTTAGAGAAGCAGCACGTCAAATAAAAGTTTCAATCACAAAGAAACTTATTCTTGATTGCAAAACTAGATGGAATTCTACTTATCACATGCTTGTTGTTGCATTGGCTTATAAAGATGTTTTTATTCGTTTGAAAACAAGAAGAGAGCATTTGTATACATCTTTGCCTACTACAAGTGAGTGGGAAACTGCAAAAGAAATTTGTAGTAGATTGGAAGTCTTTAATCTTGTAACTGAGATGTTTTCAGGTACACAATATCCCACAACAAACATATTTTTTCCTTTGGTTTGTGAAATAAAGCTATCTCTAAAGCAGTGGGAGACTTGCTCAATTGAAGCTATTAGAAATATGGCTTCAAGAATGATTCTTAAGTTTGACAAATATTGGTCAGTTATCCATGGAATCATGGGAATTGCCAGTCTTTTGGATCCAAGATATAAAATGAAGTTATTAGAGTACTTCTTTCCTTTGCTTTATGGAAGAATGTCTTCGGTTGAAATTAGCAACATCAAGCAGTTATGCTTCTCAGTGTTTGAAGAATACCAAGCTAAAACCAATGGGATGGTTGGAGGTTCAACTGAAAAGTCCAATGATAATGATTCAAATTTAGATAATGTTCCTAGTAACAATTATCTAAGTGGTTATGACTCATTTGTCAATGATACTAGTGATATACAATCAAAGTCTGAGTTAGATATCTACTTGGAGGAGAAAGTATTGCCTAGGAGTGCTACATTTGATATACTTGGATGATGGAAAACAAATGGGATCAAGTATCCCACATTGCAAAAAATCGCTAAAGATATTTTGGCCATCCCAATTTCAACAGTTGCTTCTGAGTCTGCTTTTAGCACAGGCGGTAGGCTGTTGTGTCCTAATCGTTCTAGACTTCATGAAAATACTTTGGAGGCGCTTATGTGTGCACAAAGTTGGTTGAAACAAGAAAAGAAAGGTAACTAGTGTTATATATATATACTTATTTAATGAAATTGTATTTGGTCTAACTATCAATTTTATTTTTTATTCTAGCTTCTATTGGGATAATTGGACCAAAACAATATCTACATGTGAAAGACAAACATTTGCATTCTTTTCAAGAGTCTGATTCTGAAGATGAGGTAAACAATTATAGCAAATTTAGTGGCATCTTATTATTAAGACTTTATAATTTTTAACATATAATATAACTACACTTTTTTTTATGGGAATTGTATTTTTTTTTTTCCTTAGGAAGTGGAGAACATGAGCTAAGGAGTCACAAGTTCATGACTATATTTTGTTTGAAATTTATCGTATTATGCACTATTTTTCATACAGACTTTGAATGCTTTTTATTTGATTTTTGATACAAACTTTGAATGATTTTGATTTGGCAAAATACTATTATTTGCAAAATTTTATGTATTGATTTAAATTCAGTTATGTTTTTTTTTTCTTTTTTATTGTTTTTTATATTAAAGTGCGGGTAATGGGCGCGGGTACGGGCATTTAGATGCCCATAGGGCATGGGGACGGGCAGTAAAATTGTTGCCCACGAGAGTATGGGTTCGGGTACGGGCATTTTTTACAAACGTGGGCACGGGCATTATAGTACCCTGCCCATTGGGGGGCCATTGCCATCCCTAAAAAGAACTATAAAATGGCATTAAAGAAAAGCAGGAACAAAATCTGCAATCACCACCATCTACTTCCTTTAATCCCAAACGAATACCTTTCATCTCATTGCTAAAACACTTGTTAAAAACTAATATTCAAAGCTATATATGTGCTAAAATTGGATATTCAATATTCTTTAAAAAGTGACATCATGTCACATAATATTATATAAATATAACATATTCAGTTTAGTTCATAATGCATTATGCAAGATTTAAGCAAACACTATGAAATTTGTGCAGTACTAAGCAAACATTATAACATCTAAATTGTAACCCAAATCCTAGAAAATCAAAAGATAAACCATTTAATGCAATTCATGATTGTGGAGTATTTAAAATATAATGCAAGATGCGAGAGAATCAACAACTCAAATTAACCAAACTATTGAAAATAAAAGCTAAGTTCAACCTATAAACAATTGATTAACAATGATCCAACAAGACACCAAAAATCAGAGCAGACATATAATAAATAACACAAACAAAAAACTAACCATATATATGTTGTCGTTGAATCCCAGCTTAGGGAGATATCAAACTCTCAAAGTAGACATATGATCTTAATAGATCATAGTTGTTTTCAAACTCTGGAATATTCAAAGTACCATTCTTGGAATCATAAACAACCAACTTGATGTCGCCACTTTCAATCTCCTCACACTGCATGAGTAGTTGGTCATCCTCAGAAATATATAAAGCCAGTACAGACTTCTAAACCCCAATGTTGCAGGTTAGGAACAGTGTACAATTTAGTCCAAGACTCTTGATTTCCGTACTCCTTCATAAACCAAACATCCAAAAGCATATCCCTTGTTGCATAGACACACAAGCAATCCCTCACCACACCCAAAGTCCACTGAGCATTTTCATTCTCATAATCAGGTAGCAAAAGCTTTTGATACGACTCCTTTTCTAAATCATTGAAAACTATTAATGGTGTTTCTTTTTAATGAAATTTTGATATTGATTAAAACAAAAAATATAAATGTTTGTTGGTTTCAAGTTTTTTTTTTGACAAATGTTGCTTTCAAGTTATAACAAACCAAACTAATTATGATTATCTATTTCAATGACACCAACAATATAATAAAAAAAATATAAATTCTTTTTTTAATGACATCAACAACAATCTTTATTATAGAAAAAGTTGTTTGAGGGCATAATTGGGATAATGAAAAAGTAAGTATAAATATATTAATCTAGTTTGTTACATTTTTCAAATGAAAAAGGAAAAAAAACGAACATATATATATTCATATTGTGTTTCTTACATTTTTTTTAATATTTAATTTTATTCTTATCTATTTGTTACATGTGTTATTTATATTGAAAATTGATGGTATTTTTGGAAAGAAAAAGTAACCCCAAAAAAGCTGAAAGGGGTTGTTTTTTTAGGCTTAATTAATAATTTGGTTCCTTAGGTTATTTGTTGGTTACAATTTGGTCTCATATGTTATTAATGTTACATTTTGGTCCCTTAAGTTAGAGAGTGTTACAACTGGTGTTGGTATGAATTGAAAAATGTCCCACATTGAAAAATGTAATCGAACATGTAAATCGGGTTGTTTTATCCTAGAGGGGGTGCAGTTGTTAGTCTACCTTGCACAAACTTGGGTAGTGCAGGAAAACGTCTTAATGAAGGCGACCTGGTCGTGACTCAACCCGATAATATCTTCGGTGGTGATTTCTTCTTTTTAAAAGGTACTTTTCTAACTTTGAAAACAATGATTTTAAGACGTTTCTATAAACACCATGACTACCGAAGAAATTACTGCATCTGGAACAACTGCTGACTACAATAAGCCGTTTCGGTTTCACGGCAGTCACTTCAAACGCTAGTAACAAAAGATGGAAAAAAGTTGCCAACATCTTAAAGGAGGTCATGCCTGTGATACCAGAGTTCGATTCCTTCCAGATCGAATAGTAACAGTAAGACTGATATGGATACAGTCACAGACACGTCTGATCCTATTGAGAAAGGGAAACATGTTGAGAAGGTGAAACAAGCCGAAATAGATATCACCCTCTGAAAAATAATGATTATCTATGCAAAAATTATATTTTTAATACACTTGGAGATGATCTATGCGATATGTACTGATCTGTCCAGTAAGAGAACGATGTAGGCAATAGTGGTGGAAGGTGCTCCGGTACGGTGGCGATAAGTCTTCGCTGTGGGACAAAAGGTGTCTGCACGCACGTTAGCACTCCTACGCTCAAATAAATTCAATTAAATTTCATGAATTAGAAATATTGTTTGTAGTTGTACTTTTCATCCATTGTTGAGGCATTACATTGTGTGAAACTTCATTCCAAAGTTGTATACATGGCTCTTATTCAACTTTTCATTTTATGTTGGTATTCCTTTAATTTTCCAACAAGGTGTGAATGTGTATGTAGTAGGTCAAGTTAGAGAAACTAAAAGTTGTATATATTGAAATAACAAGATTTTACTACTACTACTAATGTAACGTATTCGTCATGGTTGAAAGTAAAGTGATAAATTTATTTGCTCTAAAGGATGAATTAAGAAGAAGAAAAAATGTTACATAAAACTTGGTAACCCTTTATATACAGTATAAGTTAAGCACAATTTCATAAAAAAGATTTACCAGAAAGTGCAAGTCACACATATATGTATATACATAGAGAGATACACACAAAAATTCCTAAGACCAAACAAATAATATTACATAATTTGATACAATATTTCTGTCTACAACACTTGCTAAACAATGTGTCTACTACAACATTTCTGTCACTGCTTATTAATTCTAATAAGTGTTGGGAGCTGACATAAACTTAGGGCAAGGATTATGGAAATGATTATTGACTGATACCGGAGGAGTTGAATATATCAGAAATGATGGTGTGATTTCTTCATTGATTAATGGTATACCAAAAAATGAAGAATCCAAACTTGGAAAAGGTCTTTGGCTCAACTCTAATAATTGCTTATTAGATTGCAACAGCTTCTTAAAGTTTACTTCAGGAGGAAACTCAAGGTAGTGTCTCCTGCATGCATATAATATTCATTAGCATAAGATATCACATTTTTTTCTGTAGATAACATTATTCATTTACTAATTTACAAGGAAAATAATATACTACTACATCATAATCAATTATGTGTCTCTAAGAAAAAATCAATCATGTGTGTGACATTAAAAATAGTTACGATCAAAGTCTAACATTTTTTATGATGTGACGATAAACTATTTACGCTGACGGTGTACAAATTAATTTCATATAATAAACTTAAAACATATATACCTGTATATGGCAGCATGACCATCAGTGAAGTCTTGTGATGATTCCCACTTGGAATTAATATGGTGATAGAATGTGGGTTCCTTTATTAACTGTAGAAAAAGAAAATCACAATTAAAATTAAATGCAAGTAATTTTTCTAATCAAGAGGGAAAATCATCCATCTTCAAATAACATAATAAAATAAAGTAACTACAAACATATTTTCATTTCAATTGTGTCTAATAACATAATATATAGTAACAACAAACATTTTTTCATAAATTAAATAAAGAGGAAAGCCATGCAATTCATAACTATGAAAAAGAAAGATATATACACACCTCAATTTCAAGAATTCCAGGTTTGTTTTCTTCATCAACAAGTCGAATAGCTGAAATGTCTTGCCACATTATTTCTATTTTGTACTTTATGTTTTTGCTTTTATCTAACATCCCCCACAGAAATTTTTGATGTTCAAAGTAACAATGGGCCACCAAGTTTACTTCATTTGGAGACATAAACTGCAATAAACATTCAGCAAATTTTATTTTATTAAATAAACACAAACAAAATAAACAAGATTAGTTGACATCACGTATCAAGTTTTATTCACACCAAATTGGCTACCAAATGTAGTTGATAATAGTTTGACCTTGTATTAATATTTGTTGTGACTTAAATTCAAATTAAAAAATATATAAACTATGCATGTAAATAAACTATGAAAAAATGATTGTTAATAAATTCTATATTACTCATAATTTATTAGTTTTCATAATTTATTTAACGATTTAAATTCTTATACTTCAGAACAAACGCAATATCTTGAGAAAAAAAATTCACCAAAAGAAAATAATTTTTCAAATGCATATTTATGAACCACCATACCTCGAATGCTCCAATCTTGAGCAAAGTAGCCAGAAAACATACATGTGTGATTGTGTTGTTTGCCGTTAATGTAGTTCTTTGCAAAGAAGTCTCTCTTTGTCTTTTCTTAAACTCCAATTCATCAATTATTTCTTGGATGACCCTCTTTGGGAATTTCAATCCAATTGGTGGTAGGAGATCCATGATACCCTCTGAACAAATTAAAAATTAAAAAAGAGTCAAGAAAACCGTACACATAAATCAATTAATAACATTTAAATTAAAAAATAATAATAATTCAGGTACAATTACTTAGGTGTTTTTTGTATGGTTCTTATCATCAAGATTTTCGGAAATTCATAATTTTCTTAGAGTTTGTTATGCCAAAAAATATGTAGTTTTAGTTAAGAACCATACCAATAACATTTAAGGAATTGTAACTAAGTTTTATCCTTAAAAAAATACTACTAACTACAAATGTTAGTTACTAGAATTTTCATATGAAAAACCGACATTAGGGTACGTATGCAATTATATATCATTAATAATAGTATCATTCAACAAGATGAAGAAAATGATAACAACACAAGACCAAATTGAGTAGCATAAATCAGAACCAAAATAAGAAGAACAGGAATAAAAACCAGTACCGTCGAAGTTTGTCGGCAAAGGGTGCGATTTCAGGGAGAGAGCAGGTGCGACCAAACACGATTTCAGCAAGGAGAAGGTTTTGGGAATTCAGGGTTTTGGAAACGCTTTTAAAGGATTATATGATAACGCTTTTTAGTCCCTCTTTTGTCTATAATATATATCTTGCCATTAAAAATAAGGGTTTTGGAAATTAAATATTATACATACTATATATATAAAGAAAACAATCTTTAAACTCTTTTGGGCCGACTTTTTTTTTCAAAATTGCCCTCAATTTTCAATACAAATAACACGTAACAAATTGATAAGAATAAATTTAAATATTTAAATATTAAAATAAAAGCGTAACAAACACAAATGTCAAATTTTTTCCTTTATCATTTAAAAAGTGTAACAAACTAGATAAGTGTATATATAGTTACCTTTTCATTTAAATATTAAAATAACAGCGTAATAAACACAAATGTTCAATTTTTCCTTTATCATTTAAAAAGTGTAACAAACTAGATAAATGTATCTATACTTATTTTTTCATTATCACAATTATACCCTTAAACAACAACTTTTTCTATAATAAAGATTGTTGTTAGTGTCATTAAAAAAATAAAAATTTAGATTATATTTTTTTTTGTTATATTGTAGGTTTCATTTAAATAGATAATCATGGTTAGTTTGATTCGTTATAATTTGTAAGCAAATAACATTTATATTTTTTACTTTAAATCAAAAAAATAAAATTTGAAGGATACTTTTCAAAATTAAAATTTCATAAAAAAAAACATCGTTCATAATTTTCAAATGTTAGTGCAATAAAAAGAGCGGAAAGACGGACAGTGGCCATCTTTTCGCTAGTTATTGTAATATTAATAATTAAAAATTTAAAATAGATAATATTTGTTTTTGTAAAGAAATAACACTCTACCAACACGTTTTTGAGGGTTTTGTACACGTTTTTTTAGCAAGTTTATTTTTTTTTTGGTTACAAAGAGAAACAGAGACAAAAAAAAATAGAAGAAAAAAGAAAAACAAAAGAACTAGCGCCTCATGAAGAGGGTTCCCATTGCACCCGTCCTGAGAAGAGGGAGTAAATCTTCTGGAGGAGAAGTATGGATTGTAAAATCAGCATTTGTTGAAGCTCCCTGTCAAAAAAAAGTAAAAATAGTTTTGTTTAATTTTGTTTTAAAGTGAAGACTCAATTTGATCCCTCATAAAGTGTGTAGGGGTCAAATTAATCCTAGATAAAAAAATGACTATATTTATTTTAAAAAAATTAAACGTGTTCGTAAACATGTTGCATCCAGTTGTTCTAGTGACTCTCATGCGTATTGTTAAAAAAAAAAAAAAAAATTTTTAGGACTCTACTAATTTTTTTTTTTGGGATAATTTGATCCCTGTAAAAAAAAGTAAAATTAGTCATTATTTTTCGATTTCTGTATGACAAAATTTAAATGCAATTTTGTTAAATTTCAAGGGATCAAATTGATGTTTTTTTTGTTTTTCGGTCGAAACAACCGCCGTTGCCCGTGATACTTGCCGGAAAGAAAAGGGTGTGGAAGAAAACGGAAGCAGAAAACTGAAACAGAAGGATGTGTGGTTAGGGTTTGCAATTTCTTAACTCATTCTCTGTTTATGCGTTAAACGAATCATTCATTCTCTTTCTGTGTTAAACGTAATCATTCATTGTCTCATTGTAGAAACATTCAAAAAAAATATTTTCCTATTTCTAAATGAGAAACTAATTTTCTTTTAATTTCCCTAAAAAAAATATTTTAATTCCAACCAAATAATTGAGCTCAAGTAGTTAATCAACTTGGCAAAAGGATGAATCATTCGAGAAAACCCAAGTTTGATTCATGCATGAAACAATTCTCAGTCATGCTATCCTTTCCTCATGACTGAACTTCGGAGGATTCATTATTGCAATCACAAACAACAAGACTAACTAAGTACACGAACCACCAATATATCAAATAAAGAATTCATATCATCATCATTATTCATGTATTGAATATTCATGCATTTCAGTCACAAACAACAACACTAACTACAATACGAACCATCAATATATTCTACCGAGAATACATATCTCCCTCATTTTTCATATATTAGATATGACTTTTGAGTAATGCATGTTGTATCATAATAATATTATATAAGCTAGAAATACAAAGTGATTGTAAATTTTAACGAATTAAATTTTTATACTAGCTAGCTATATTTTGGAAGAAATTTTTTTATAGAGAAAACTTTTATTTGTATGAGGGTTGAGGCTATAGTTTTACATGTAGTTTTTTTTGACAAGAATAGTTTTACATCTAGTTTTCTGTCTTATTCATCACATATTAATGTTTTCATTGAAATTTATTTTCTTATATTATTGCAGGTGGTGAATTAATATTCTATATATGAATTATATATGTGCTACATATACCATCTCTTATCCTTCTATTTTTTTTTTATCATTGACTCACATATTTATTTGCTTTAGTCTCTAGTTATAAATAATATCCTATTATTGTTTTATCATCTATTTGTAAGATACTTCCTTCAAAAAATAAAATCTATTTATAAGATACTAATTTTAATTTGGTATTTAGTCCAAAGACCGACTAATCTAATGGGTGCAATTCCACCGTCAACTGGCAAGTTTCTATGTCCCTTTATATATGACTTTAAATTTTCAATAGCATTAATCATGTATTTGCTAATATACTTTTAATTATTATTAAAAAATCTTATAAAAAATTACTATTTACTATGATATAAACATAGACTATTTCTTCGCTTTGCTCGGTGCCAAAGTCTCCAATCGAGTTTCTCAAAGTTTAAAAGTTACCCCTCTCGGGAGACTGGCAACATACTATTTCTCTTTTAAAGAGAAAACTTGAAAGAAGAAAAAAAAATTGATTGTTAATAAATTCTATATTACCCTAAAGAAAATTTATTAGCTTTCATAATTTAGTTAACCAATTCCCCTAAAAAAAATAATCTAGTTAACGAATTTTAATTTTTACACTTTGGAACAACGCAATATCATGAGAAATTTTTTCACCAAAGGAAAATAATTTTTCAAACCCATATTTACGAACCACCATACCTCAAATGCTCCAATCTTGAGCAAAGTAGCCAGAAAACATGCATGTGTGGTTGTGTTGCTTGTCGTTGATATTGTAGTTCTTTGCCAAGGAGTCTCTTTTTGTCTTTTCTTAAACTCCCATTCATCAATTATTTCTTGGACGACAGTCTTAGGGAAGTTCAATCTGATCGACGGTCCTGTCCTCTAAACAAATTAAACAAAAATAGAGTCTAGAAAACCATCAAATAAATCAATCACATTCGACTGAAAATAAAATACTACGAGCTACAATAGTACCATAGTTTTGTTTTTTTAGGAACAATAAGACCATAGTTATATAATAAAAAAAAATTAAATCATGTATCAAAAGGATTATATACCGGTTTACCAATGCTTTTAACATTTAGATGATGATGTGAAGAAGCATTGATAGTTGCTTGTTTCTTCATCTTGATGTGTGTGAATTAGAAGAGAAGAGCAAGCTAGAAGAAAAGATAAGTAATAGTTTTCTAGGGTTACAGTGAATTTAGTTGCATTACATATATATAGTGGTTTTTATGGTATATGTTTGTTACAAGTTTCTTCAAAAAAATTGTTTGTTAGGACTTAGGAAGATATCACCGCTGTATACTGCTAGATATATCGAGCTTATCTTTTTTTTTTTGAGGGAATATTGAGCTTATCCATAGAGTCACAAATTCAAATGCATTACTAAGTTCGGTTACCGAGTTAGGGCTTTTTCTTTAGAGAGAGTTTATATTGGTTTATATTGTTTACTAGACCATTGACCCGTACTGACGCTCGGGTCATATAAGAGAACAAATACAGCGGAAATAAGAAAGTAAAAACTTTACTTGAATCGAAAAAATAGTATGATTCAGTTCATAAAATTAATTGCCGCAAATGTTTTTAATGTACAATATTAAACAATTTCCATGACATCAACCCTGTTACGGTAACATGACATATAAATTTGATGGCATAATTTATT
>Ga0228710_1010873_pt1 | contig 12003 bp, 12 predicted proteins | sample MedpolnodulmetaG_FD_177995 | JGI IMG/M metagenome (GOLD analysis project Ga0228710, IMG submission 177995) | Root nodule microbial communities from Medicago polymorpha collected in Santa Monica, California, United States - pink nodules | ecosystem: Host-associated > Plants > Roots > Nodule...
GATGCAATGTTTGGGTATGTGAATTTGATGTTAATTAAGTTGTTGATGATGAATTTACATGCTCAAGTTATGTATATATGTATACTTGTGTTTTTGCTCAAAATTGGTGAAGTATAATATTGTTGTTGATAAATTCACTTCTGATTGTTGTTGTTGTTATGAGATGTTGTTGTTGTTAACCTCCAGTGGTCTGTGGTGGACCGCCTACCTAATTGTATGAATAGGTGGACGGCGTGCAAGATTAGTTTGTTTGCTGCTTGGTGAGGTGTCAGTCTTAGATTAGGCTCTTATTATCCGTTAGAGTCTTAGATTAGGCTCTGATTAGGTGTCAGTCTTTATGATTCTCTGGATTTATTTATGTTATGGAGATTTTGCCCATTTGTCGAGTTTTGGAGATTTTATTTATGGATGTATGTTGATCTTATGACATGTATACTTTGGTGATGTATGATTTATATCCGCTGCGACTGTTGAGAATTTTTATAAATGCATGTTGTATGATATTTGTTGAAGACGTAGCGTCTATTTCTTGAATAAATGTTTTATTCGCGTGTTTTATCGCTTTAATTGAAGTAGGGCGTTACAACCAACACCAATGGTAAGAGAAAAGGCAAAGAATATTGTCCTACAGTTACTTAATAATGGGCATATACTCCTTTTATCATGGACTCAATATTTTCCTTTTGGTTAACAGTTACATAATTTTTATTGCCATCAACATTTACTTGTTACCACACAATTGTCTATAAAACTCACTTAAAGGTTATTTTCATAACACATTTAATGACTTGTCCTCCAAATTAAAGGTTGGAAAAAATTAACTGGTTACACTTGAAACATTTTTCAGCTGAAGGAAGGGGACATTTGGAAAGTCCTTGATTGACTCTATCTAAAAGATCAGCAACCTAAAAAGAGTGCCCATGTAGCACCAATCCGACTGAATTTTTCCAACATCATTGTTGGTTCTGAGAAAGCGGATCAAAACAATGTTGGAAGGCTTCGAAACATTATTTCCGACATCTAGGAATAGAAAATCTACTTCAGGTTATAATCTTGACAAGTATTTTGCTGCACTTGTCAAGCGATACTCATCGGCATGATTAATGTCGGAACAGGTTCTTCGTTTTTTAAGTATTTAAACATATTACATTCTAAAACACCCCCGTCATAGATTAAATTACCCTAAAGTGATAGGAGTCTCTCTGTTACCTCGAATCTCCGAAGTCACAGCTTTTCGCCTCTCTGATTGTTAAGTCTCTATTTATAGTTGAGCTAACCTCATACTATTATTCCTTCCATTATATTTTCTATTATTTTTACTTCTTCATCCCCCACTTAATAAAAACTTTTATTTTATATCTCCCGCATCTATATTATTTTATTCACTATTCCCTTCATCATAATAATCCTCCTAGAGCATCATTAATCATCATAAATTTATTTCTTCATAGCTAACATAATATTCAATCATCATAACATCATTATAATCATAAAATCAAGAGTTCTTCTAATTAACTTCGTTAAATCATTTCATGTAATTTTTGGGGTGTTACATTTGGAGTCTAAACTAGGACTCTAATTAGGACCTTTTGAGATTTATTTTGTTTATATGTTATGTTGGAGTTTATGGAAACTTTGTTATTTTATTTTGGTGTATCTGAGATTTGAATTATGTTGTTGAGATATTGATACAATGTTGGAGATGTTATTTATTCTGTTGCGTAATTTTGATGAAAAATGTAATATGCACGATTTTGGAGTTTTATTGACGCGGCACCTTGAGTATAATATGAATTAATTGTTGTATTTATATTAAATATTAATGGTGGGGTTCAAGGGAGTTACAAAAAACATCCTTAGATAACCTTTAATTCATAAATAAATGTGTTGTCACCTTTTCGATGCTTTATTTATACAACTACGTTTTTCCATCATTCATTATTGTTGAGTATGTTTTGGAATTTTCTTTTGTCTATTTTGAAATGCTAAAAGAAAAATAAAAATATATATTTACCTATAATAAAAGAATAATGAACTTTGATGATCATCAAGATTTTTATGTGAGATCTTTACTAATGTTAAGTGATAAATTAAATGAGTTAAAGGGGTAAACACAACATATTGATTAGATTCACATAACATTAATTCAAATTTTATAAATGGATTCTTGTATGTTGCAACTTCCAAGTACTGAAATCTATTTAAATGAAACAATAACATTTTTACTTATAATGTGATAAACAAAAATATGTTTATTACATACAAAGGATGAAAAATATGACTCAAATTCTCCAGTGTGTTTACCTTTTCATTATCTTTCTATCTTTAATTCATGTTGTAACCAATGGTGGTAAGCAATTTTTTACACCATTTTCAAATTTATCTTACATATTATATTATATCATGTTTTAGTAACATTCCTTTTTTCTTATTTGACAATGCAGCACTTCCTTGTGCTACTGATGATGATTGTCCAGACGCGGTTTTCTTTATAGTTTTTAAATGTATTAATAATATTTGTATACGCATTGAAACCTTTTAGATAATATTTTTCAAGAATTACCATATTTTAAATAGAGAGAATAATTATTCTTGAACTTTATAAATTAACAAACCTATTTATGAAATTGTAATGCATGAGTCAAATTTACATTTATTAATTATATCATAAAATGTTATTGTATGACACATAGAATGAATGTGTGGTCGTCCACGTGGATCATACATCGACTCCACATTACACCTCAAGGGGACCCCTAATGAAAACAAGGGAGTCAACTCAACTGGGGTGGATTTACAATATCCAACCAAACAACTGGGTAGAAATTTATTGGACAACTTTTGAATATATATTTTTATTCGAATATGTCAATTGCAAAATTTATATCTTTAATCCACTAACAACTTTTTAGTTGGTGATTTTTCTTGTTTCTATTATACAAGAGTCAATTACAACTTAAATTGAGAAAGAAAAACAACCCCATAACTACCTTGAATTCAGATTACCAAATTCTCCCTCCGATATCATGCATTTTTAGGAGGCAATGGTCACCAAGAATAATTTAGGTAACACCTTCATCCCACAACAGATATAGTTTAAGCCTCCTCTAGGAAAAAAACTTGCTACAATAATTATCACCACCAAATATATTATATTAGATAAAACCTTTCAATCTCGTAATGGATTGAGGTTTATGCCTCCTCAGAGAAGAGAACTTAATAAAACAAGTTCCATCACTTAATATAAAATCCAGAGCAATAGGGACAAACACTTGTACTAGTTTATCTACCAATAATATTTATAAAGGCAAAGTTTCCTATACACACTACGAATACACCATGGGTTAGGAAGCTTCCATAAATTCTACAATCATCAATATGTTGGGTAGAATGTCCAATTCATAATGGTATAGTCCACAGCCCACACCTCAGGGAAGAGAACTTGTATGAGATCAATATCATTTAGAAAAACAACTACCAATGAAACAAATTCAGGTAAACCCCCTGACTCGCAATGGGTCGGGTTTACACCTATATACCAAGAAATTAATACAAGTTCCACCATTGATAAAATAATTAAATCCACTTTCGGCAGAATGACCTCAGAAACTCAAACCGGGTTGAGTTATGTGAACATGTTATTCTCATTAAGTGACACATTATCTTCGATATCACGAATATCAATAAAAAAAAATCAAGTCCCTTTTGGGAGCTACAAGGCTTGGTTGAGATAGAATATTGATCTTCACCCTTAGAAAGTGTATTTTACATGAAAGTTAACACTTATACAGTGATAACATAAAGTACCAAGATATAAAGTACCAAAATAAGATAAGATAACAAAACATAACATGGTGAAAAGCACCTTAAGGCTTAAATTATCCAAACAAGTCACAAAAGAAATTACGAAATCAATTAAAAAATAGTCAAATTACAAATGCAATGCTTGGAAAGCCTCTCTTCTCACCATGGCAGGTAGAGTGCAACTTATAAAGAGTGTGGTTCAAAGCATGCTCCTTCATTGTCTCTCTATTTACTCCTGGTCATTAAGGAGTTGGAAAAATGGATGAGAAATTTTCTTTGGAGTGGTGATATCTCAGAAAAAGTTAGTTATCGTGGCTTGGCATAAAACTTGTAAACCTTTAAAGGAGGAAGGTCTTGGAATCAGAAATCTCTCAAACATCAATGAAGCAGGTAATCTCAAGCTTTGCTGGGAAATTGTCCAATCTAGTTTACCTTGGGCATCTTTTGTTTGAAATAGGGTCATTAGAAACAGGAAGCCTATCAACTATCATATTTCTTCTTCAATCTGGAGTAGTGCTAAACACAAGCTTCCCATCATTCTTGACAACACATCTTAGCAGCTAGGTAATGGGGAGATGATCAACTTTTGGTGTTATACTTGGTGTGGAGATCCATTCACTTCTACCTTCAACATTCTTATTCATCTTCACAACTCTCTAAATTCACCGGTTTATCAATTCATCATTAACAACAAGTGGTGTGTACCTCAAGATGTTCTTCATGCTTTTCCTAACATGCAACAAAAATTGAATTTGGTCACTATACCTTTGATTCACAAAGAGGACAAGTTGCTTTGGAAAAAATCCCATGATGAGAATCTTTCTTTCAGAGATGCCTATCTTTTTCAAAGTTTTCCCTAAAACAAACCATGTACTTTGTTATTTTCATATTGAGAAGAATGTGAAAGCTAAGTGCATCACGGATTGTAGAGTCAAAGCAAAAGTTGTTGAGAAAGAAGTAAAGGAAGCGAATGATGAGAAGCATTGTGATCTTGTTAGGAAAATAGTGAGTGTTTGGAGAGAGGTGGTTGACTCTCCTACGGAGGATTCATATGCAAGTGCATTGTTGAAATTCAAAGAGGTGTGGGAACCATTTCCAATGTTCATTAAATATGTTGAAACCACAGTTTTACCCGTTAAAAAGCAATTTGTGAGGGCATGAACGAATAAATTCTTGCATATAGGGTGTAGAACCACCAACATTATTGAATCGGCTCATGGACACTTGAAAAGATATTTGAGGAACAGTGTGGGAGATTTGGCATCATGTTGGGATGAAATTGACAAAATGTTGAAAAACCAATTAGGTGAGATACAAGGAAGTTTTGGGAGGAGCATGATTGTCATGGAACACAAATACAAAAGACAGAAATTATTCTCTGAGTTGGAGGGGTATGTATCTAGAGCCGCATTGAGTTTTATCGATGACCAATTACAACGCTCTAGAACATTCGACTTTGCTAAAGAAGATTGTGGTTGTGTGCAAATGACAACGTACGGGTTGCATTGTGCTTGTATTATTGCCGAGAAGAGAAAGAAAATTTGCCTATTCTATTGGATGAAATACACCCTCATTGGCAAAGGTTAAGTGTACATGGAGAAGAGGTCGATGAACATTTTTTTTTGCGACGGAGGAATGGAACGCCATTCAAGAACGTCTCAAAAGGGCCCCTTACAAGATGAAACTCCACATCAAAGAAAAGTTGCGTAACTAGGATTGCCGGAGGACACAATGTCGAATCCACCTCCAAGAAAATTGGTAGCCAAGGGAGCACCTAAAAGGGTGAGGTCTACACCGAAAACGACATCCACGGGTCGAATCCCCTCCAGGTGGGAGACTATTGATTCTCAAAATCCCGATAGTCAATGCTCACAACCCAAGAGTAAGGTTCCAAAGAGTAAAGGTGCACGTCTTGGCACTTACTCCCGCTCACAAGCTTCGACGCCTACTTCAAAACCAAAACCTTATTTGAATATACCATACATTTCACAAATTCCAATGATCATGAGACCTTTCATTGAAGACATTGTGAATGTTAAAGGGGATGGTAATTGTGGATTCCGTGTCATAGCTAGGCACATAGGAATGGATGAGGAAAATCATGTATTGGTTCGTCATGCACTTATTCATGAGTTAAACTTATCTTGGATGGTTTATTGTAACACCCCGTTTTCCCAACAATGTAAATATACATATAAATCAGAGTATTCAACGTAAAACGGAATGTCACACTACATTGAAGTATAAATAGAGTAAAGTTACTATTTATTAAAACAACTTTGTCAAAATTCAATTACATCGCAGCGGAAAATTAATTCTTTATTCAACAACTTTGGCACTACGGCCTCAACTTAAACAACTTTAATGAAAATCTTAATTCAAATGGTTCGACAACATAGTTCATAAATAATACGCATCAGTGGATAACATAGCAAAAATCCCCATCCCGCTACGTATCAGAGCGATCCTAAGACGACGCACAATAGTCAACTAACATCAGCAGCTAATCATGGTTATATGCACGTTACCCACGTAGAGGCAACATTCAAACAGAAGGGGTGAGATTCACATTCAATAATAATAAGCATATAATTCATCAATGAAATTTAACAACATAAACAATAACAACTAAACAACAATAATACTTCACATATGCTTCAATTATTTCTACTTGGCATAAAATCAACGACAACAACTCGGAAACTCGACGACGACGCGACAATGCAATGACACAACAACAACTTGACTATGCAGTATGCATGTGGTACCAATCAACGTGTTAGAGCATAGGCGCTCAATTCAACGTGTAGAGCATCGGCTCTTAAATCAACGTGTAGAGCATAGGCTCTCAAATCAACGTGTTTTGAATGATTAAACATTCAACAGGGCATGAGCCCCCAACTTTATATGAGTAGGCATGGACTCAACAACTTATTCAACAACAACGTACAACTTCAACGACATCGACGACATCAACGACAACGACGACTCCACATTATAATACCATAAATATTCATCATTTAATTGCAACATCATGTAATCATCATATTAATTCAACATATGCATTCATATAGCAATTCATCAATGTGTACATTCATATAACAATTCATCAATCAAGGTTATTCATGATAAACAAAGTCATTTGAAAACTGACAGTATTACCTAAGACTTTCATGTACACAGCAAAGGCTAATCCAAAACAGAAACGTGTGAAAACGACGCAAGAACATGAAAAGACACAATGCTACTGGGCAATTCGCCTCGCGGGCAGACTTACTCGCAGTGGCGAGCTAAGCTACGCGTCGTGGCGAGCAAGTGGCGAGCAAACACTACTCTCTGGCACACTATAGTTCGCCGTGGCAAGCGGATGGCAAGCAAACACTGCTCTCTATCATGTTGTAGCTCGCCATGGCGAGCAGATTACTCGTCGTGGCGAGTTAAGATAGACTTCTGTCGGGAAGTACGATTTTTCACCCCAAAAACCCAATTTTCATCCACCCCAATCCCAAATTTGATAGGGAACTCAACCTGTGATGATTCTACAACCTGAACATCATTTATTCATGAATTTTATGGACCTTCTACAATCTTAACAACCAAATTCTACCCCATGACCTAATTCCCAAATTCACATAACAACAACAACAACTACATGCCAAATTCAATTTCAGAATTGTATAACCTAAGATTAGAGAATGTTAGTCCCACCCTTACCTTAGATTAAGTGATTGCAAGATTCTACAAGCCCCCCCTTCTCTTGATTCTCCTCTTCTCTTGGTTCTCCTCTTTTCTTCCAAAGACTTTGTAAAACCTAATTTTGTGTCTGACTCTTGTTTATCTTTTTAAGTTAACAGATTTTCTAATTAACACCACTTATTTCTAATTAATTCTAATTCAGCCCCTCTCAAGTCTAATTATTCTAATTTCCAACCTATCCTACTAAATAATAAAAATAAAGCCACTTAATAAAATATTAATACACAACATCATGTCACTTATCAACATAAATCATATAAGTCATACAAAAGACTCTAAACTCAACCAAAATAATCAAATAAATAAATAGGGCGTTACAACTCTCCCCAACTTATAAAATTTTCGTCCTCGAAAATGTACCTCATGCAAACAACTCTGGACAAGACTCCAGCATCTTACTTTCTAACTCCCACGTTAAACTTTCACCAGTCACTCCTCCCCAAACGACTTTCACGAGAGGTATCTCCTTGCCTATCAACTTCTTCAGTTCACGACCTTCAATCCTCACTTGTAAGGTCTCAACTGTAAGGTTATCTCTAACTTGCACATCATCCCTTGGAATCACATGAGATGGATCCGAAACATACTTCCGAAGTTGCGACACATGAAACACATCATGCAAATTCGAAAGATGCGGTGGTAAACCCACTTTATACGCCACTGTTCCGATTCTTTCCGATATCTGATACGGACCAATTAACCTCGGAGTCAATTTCTTTGACTTCAATGCACGCCCAACACCAGTCACTGGAGTGACTCTCAGAAATACATGGTCTCCTTCCTGAAACTCAAGGTCTTTCCTACGCTTATCATGATAACTCTTCTATCGACTCTGCGATGCTTTCATCTTTTCTTGGATCAACTTAACCTTCTCAGTAGTTTGCTGAACGATATCTGGTCCCAAAACTACACTTTCTCCCGACTCAAACCATCACAACGGAGTTCTGCACCTCCGACCATACAAAGCTTCGAACGGTGCCATTCCAATACTAGAATGATAACTATTATTATACGTGAACTCTATCAATGGTAGATGACTATCCCAAGTCCCACCTTGCTCAAGTACACAAACTCTCAACAAATCTTCCAACGACTGAATTGTTCTCTCCGACTGACCATCTGTTTGCGGATGATACGCCGAACTCAACCTCAACTTAGAACCCAACGCCTCTTGCAAACTCCTCCAAAATCTAGAAGTAAACCTTGGATCTCTATCTGACACAATGCTCGACGGAACACCATGTAGCTTCACAATCTCGCGAATATAAATCTCCGCCAACTGAGATATAGGAAAACTAATGTTAATCGGAATGAAATGAGCCGACTTCGTCAATCTATCCACAATCACCCAAATATCGTCATGCCCTCTTGGAGTATTCGGCAAACTCGTCACAAAGTCCATGGATATACTATCCCATTTCCACTCCGGCACATCTAACGGTGTCAACAACCCAGCAGGTTTCTGATGCTCAACTTTTGACTTCTAACAAACCAAACATGAATACACAAACTGTACCACATCACATTTCAACCCAGACCACCAAAACAACTTCTTCAAATCATGATACATCTTTGTAGCTCCCGGATGAATACTCAAGCTACTTCCGTGACTTTCTTCAAGAATCATCTCCTTCATCTCATCATTGTCAGGAATACAGATTCTGCCTCGAAACCGTAACACTCCTTGATCGTCAACTTTAACGTCACTATCCTCAGTCTGATTATTTCCAATCGATAAATCTACCAACTTTACATCCACTTTCTGCGCTTCTTTAATACTGTTCAAAAATTCACTATTAATCTTCAACATTCCCAACTTCACACTCTGAGGTGACAATTCACAAACTAAACTCAGGTCTCTAAACTGTTCAAGTAGCTCCAACTCTTTAACCATCATAGCTGACATATGCAACATATTCCTACTTAACGCATCTGCAACGACATTAGCTTTACCTGGATGGTAGTTCAAACCAAAATCATAATCTTTCAACAATTCAAGCCACCTTCGCTGCCTCATATTCAATTCCTTTTGATCAAACAAATACTTCAGACTCTTATGATCACTGAACACTTCAAATCTAGAACCATACAAATAGAGCCTCCAAATTTTAAGCACAAAGACCACTGCAGCCAACTCTAGATCATGAGTAGGATAATTTCGTTCATGAATCCTTAACTAGTTCGATGCATAAGCTACTACCTTGTTATCCTGCATAAGTACACCACCTAAACCTAACTTAGACGCATCACAATACACAACAAAAGGTTCATCTGACTTCGGTAAAATCAAAATCGGAGCTGTCATCAACCGCTGCTTCAATTCATTAAAGTTGTTCTCACATTGAACATCCCACACAAAAGCTCTACCCTTACAAGTCAACTGAGTTAACGGTAGTGCCAACTTTGAAAATCCTTCTATAAACCTGCGGTAATAACCTGCCAAACCCAAAAAGCTTCTAACTTTGGTAACTGACTTAGGAGTCTCCCATTGTGATACTGCATCAACTTTAGACGGATCTACAACAATACCACTACCATAAATAATATGGCTAAGAAAACTCACCTCATTCAACCAGAACTCACACTTCGACAACTTGGCATATACCTTCTTCTCTTTCAGCACTTGCAAAACAATCTTCAAATGCTCGGCGTGTTCTTCTTCAGACTTAGAGTATATCAAAATATCATCAATGAACACAACAACAAAGTGATCTAAATAAGCATGAACAATGTGATTCATGTACTCCATAAATACACCCGGCGCATTAGTAACACCGAAAGGCATCAATGAATATTCGTAATGTCTGTAACGTGTCCTAAAAGCCGTCTTCTGCATATCTTCATCTTTCACTTTAATCTGGTGATAACCCTATCTCAAATCAATTTTGCTAAACACACGTGCACCCACCAACTGATCCATCAAATCATCAATTCTCGGAAGTGGATACCTATTCTTTATCGTCACTTTATTCAGCTATCGATAATCAATACACAACATCATGGTACCATCTTTCTTCTTAACCAACAACACCGGCGCTCCCCAAGGTGAAACACTCGGTCTTACAAACTGCTTATCCAGCAAATCCTCCAACTGCTTCTTCAACTCAGCCTGTTCAGAAGCCGACATACGGTAAGGCGCCATCGACACAGGCTTCGTACCCGGAACAAGATCAACTGAAAATTCAACCTCTCTTTCTGGCGGCACATCAGGAATCTCATAAGGAAAAACTTCTGGAAATTCGCACACAACTTGCAACTTATCAATTACCGCTTGATTCTCAACAAACAAGGACGCCATCAAGGAAAACATCGGAATTCCATCACGCGCCAACTGCTTCAACTGCTTAGTAGTCAAGAACTTAGTTTCACTCTCTTCTTCAGCAGAAGAAAAATACACCGTCTTACTAAAACAATTAATATGAACATGGTTATACTCCAACCAGTTCATACCAAGTATTACATCCATTCCACTCAAGGGTAAACAGACTAAATCAACTTCAAAGTCTCGACCAAACATCGACAAGGGACACTTCGGACACACTAGAGAAGTAGTCACCGAACCCTTAGCTGGAGTTTTGACAACCATCTCTACATTCATACTCGACATATCAAGACCCAACTTGTAAGCACAATCAACAACAATAAAACAATGCGTAGCACCAGTATCAATAATAGCAATTAAAGGAGTATTATTAAAGAAACATGTACCTCTGATCAGCCGATCCTCATTCACTGTTTGCGTACCGGCCAATGCAAACACTTTTCCACTAGCCTAAGCCTTCTTAGGCTTCTTGCACTGCGAACTCATGTGACCTTCTTCATCATAGTTGAAACAAACCATATCACCGCGCTTGCAATCTGTAATTGTATGCCCTTTCTTACCACAACGGAAACACCGTTTCTCATCCTCAAAACAAGCATTACTCTTGTGGCCCTTCCCATTACACTTGGAAAATTCAGTAATCTCAGCAGTGTAATGTGGATAGAACTTAGCCAATTCCACAAACTTAGCAGCATATTCAGTTACCGATATGTCACCCTGCTTCAACTCAAGGAATTCAATCTCTTTCTTCCCGCGCACATCCTCCGGAAAGTACCTGTTCAGGAACTCCCTCCTAAACACAGCCTAAGTAACAACTCCACCACCATTCTCTAGGATTGGAAGAACACTCACCCACCAATCATCAGCTTCTTCAGCCACCATGTGCGTGCCAAAACACACCTTCTGAACTTCACTGCATTGCATGACCCGAAAAATTCTTTCAACTTCCTTGAGCCACGTCTGAGCTCCATCAAGGTCATACCTTCCCTTGAAAGTAGGCGGATGGTTCCTTAGAAAAGTCTCCAACATCCTAACTCCATCATTAGCACCAGCACCAACATTAGGTTGTTGCCCTACAGCCTGAGCTACAGCTTGCAACGCAGCAGCAATCGCAGCATCAT
>Ga0228710_1010874_pt1 | contig 12001 bp, 10 predicted proteins | sample MedpolnodulmetaG_FD_177995 | JGI IMG/M metagenome (GOLD analysis project Ga0228710, IMG submission 177995) | Root nodule microbial communities from Medicago polymorpha collected in Santa Monica, California, United States - pink nodules | ecosystem: Host-associated > Plants > Roots > Nodule...
CAATCTGCCGGTAAAGACCGTAACCCGTGGGACCAGCTTCATAGCAAAAGTGAAGCTTAGCTCCGCGCTTGGAAAGCTTGCTGACCATCGATGCTACTGATGCCGGCTCCGAGGAAATGTCGCCGACCGTACCTCGCCGTTGCGGCTTCCATCGGCTATCGCCACAGAAATCTTCAGCTTCGAAGTATCCAGGCCGATGAAAATTACGCTATCTTCTTTCATGGTTCGCCCTCGCTAAGCATGAGGCAAGGCTCCGGCCTATCCAGAGCAACCCCCGATTTAGCTTACCGCGGGGGCGGGCCACCTTCATCCCGCGAACATACGGTCTAATCGCCGCTGGATGAAAGTTCAGTGGTAGGCCACCATCAGCCAACTGATGGCAACCGTTTGCACGAGCCATCCGAGACTCGATATTTGTGAGGCCGTCCAGATCGAACGAAAAACCCCGTTCCGAAGAGGAGCGAGCGTTGTCGAACTGGATCTATGGGGATCTACGTGCTGCATGATGTGTGTTTACCTTCGACGAAGCGATCGTCTCAGTCGCTGCTACCAATAATGACGTCTGCACCTTAGACGTTTGCGTCGAGGTTCTTGACCACGAGAAGCTTGAGCGCATGGCCATGAGCCCGGAAACCTGTTCCGATCGTCTTGGCGAACTTGAACCTACTTTTTGCCGGTTCTTTCTGTTCCCCGTGCACGCCTTGGTCCAACAGCTGCTCCGCGCTTCGACGAAGGTGACGTCATGGCCCGACCCGTCATCGCCTGTGCACCTAAGTTCTCAAACCGAGGAGCGATCTCGGCGCTGGGATTCTGGTCGCCGACTCCGACCTAAAATTGAGGAAAGCACTGCATCGTTTAGCCGCCGTCGGCATGCGGGTCGAGGACCCTCCTAGGCCCAATTTGCTGTCGAACATCGGGAATCTTGCCAAACACGCTGACTATTTTGAATCCAAGTTTGAGCGCTGCCATTTCCGCGCGGCGGCAATAACGCGCTCAATATTTCCCGGATGCGCTCTTTGCAGTTGCAGTGCTTCCCGCCCTTCATGCATCTCCGAAATGTCGTCAGCGATCATACGTCCTATTAGCTGTCGACCGCCTTCGACCGCCGACCCGCGGTGTGGGGAGAGGATTGAATTCGGCAACGTGCGAACGGGATCAAACAGAGGCACAGGCTCGCTTGGGAAGACATCAATTGCTACGCGTATGTGCCTTTCACGCGCTGCTTGTGTAAGGGCATCGAAGTCGACAAGGTGCGCGCGGCTGATAAGGACGACCAGTGTTCCTCGCCTCATCCTGCGGATTGCTGCCTCATCTATAAGGCCCCGGTTTTCGTCTGTGGGCGCCGCAGCTATGACTATGCAGCGGCTGCAGTCGATCATTTCATCCAGGCTCATAAGCTCCACACCCGGAACGGCAATTTTCTCCGCCGTTAGCCATGGATCAAAGGCCGAAATCTTTGCTGAAAACGGCTGAAGCAGCCGCGTCAACTCACGAGCAATGGAGCCATATCCGACAAAACCAACCGCTTGCTCATACAGGGAGAAATCGGTGGTTGGCCTGTCGTCCAACCAATGCTCGTAACCGGCCCGGAACGCGAGATGTTCTTCGACCAGTCCCCGACCACCTGCAATCATCATCCCGAGCGCCATCTCCGATACCGAGTTTCGGAAACCAGGCGCGCAACTGAGAACAGCCACTCCCCGCGCGAAGCAAACCTCATAATCGATGGTGGCCGGAAAACCACCGTCCACCTCGATAATTGCTTGCAGGTTTTTTGCCCGCGCCAATCGGTGGCCATCCATCACTGGATGGGAGGCCACAAGGAACCTCATAGTCTCTAGGTAGGCGTCGAGCGATTCTTGCGGCATCGGCCAATTAGTGCCGCCTTTAATATCACAGAAGCTTTCAAGGCGGCGATAATCTGACGCCGAGAATAGTTCCTCTAGTTTGCGGTAGGACTGATCGAGAACGAGGAGTGACTTCACCGTAATTTCCTTTTCGCAGCCGATTTACCCATCCCACTGTATTTGCCCGGTGGACGGGGTTGTGTGCCGGATACATCCGCGCAACTTCACTCGTCGTAAGACGAGAAGCTAGCCGTTATGCCACCGGTTCGCCGCCGCCGATGGCGCCGTTCCGCTCGCGGGTACCAGTTGGCATGCTATGGCATGCAGAGACCGGCGGACGTCTTGAGGCCCACGGAAACGCTTCCTCCAAATCGCGAGAAATGCGAACAAGTGTTGCTTCGTCTCCAAACTTTCCAGCCAACTGGATGCCAATCGGCATACCATTCCCACTCTGAAATAGCGGCAGCGACACGGCTGGTCGACCGGTGAGGTTGAACGCAAACAAATACATGCACGCCGCCGTGTCCTCCTCCACAAAGGAACGCAGTGAATGACTCTCATTCGTGGGGGCGTGGACGCCGTGCGGCAGCGAGACCATTGGCATCACGGGCGTCAGAAGGAGATCGAACGGGGAGATTGCCTCCTCAATGCCCACGCGAAGCTTACCCATAAGTTCCAACATTTTCCACGCATCGGACAGCGGTCGATCCTTGCTAGCTTCATAGGCCTTTAGGTTGAGCGGATCCAAGGTTGCCGGCCCAATCTCCCGGCCGAGTGCGGCGGCAGCAACTTCTAGCCCGGGCCGGCCAAGAAACTTTAGGTACAACGCGAGCTCCACAGTGTCGGCGGCGGAATATGGAGGTTCAACCTCCTTGATCGAATGCCCCATGCTTTCCAAGATCTCTGCCAATCGCGAAACGGCACGAAGCACCTCTGGGTCGGTATCCAGGTCACCCCATTTTGTGAGCGCCACGCCGATCTTCAACTTCAGCGTGGCTCGTTTCAGTTCCTCGACATAGGAACGCTCTGGCTCTGCAATTACGAAGGGATCGCCCGGAAAACTTCCTGAGAACACATCAAGAGCAGCCGCCATGTCACGCACCGAGCGACATAGAGCGAAGTTTCGTGAGAGGCCAAAGGTCGCATCCTGTAAACTCGGCCCGCCGGAAATCCGACCCCTCGATGGAAGAAGACCGATCAGGTTGGTGAAGGTCGCCGGGATACGGGTCGAGCCGCCGCCATCGCTGGCGTGCGCGATTGGCACAATTCCAGCGGCGACCGCGGCAGCAGCACCTCCTGAAGAGCCGCCCGGGGATGCATTAAGGTTCCAAGGATTGCGCGTAACACCGGTAAGGGCTGATTCCGTAACCGAGGCGACGCCTAATTCAGGCGTCGTAGTTCGGCCCACGGTGCGGAGGCCCCCTGCCCGCGCCTTTTGGAAGTAATAGCTGTCTTTCGCTGGGCGGTGTCCGACGAACAGTCGACTGCCGCGCTCCTGAAGCCTTCCACCTTCGCTTGCGCCAATATCCTTCCGAAGGAAAGGTACGCCATGAAACACCCCGCCATCAGCGCCAGCTACGGATTCTGCATCATCATAAAGCTCGATGACGGCATTAATCGTGGGGTTGACGCGCTCACACGCCTCGCGGGCAAGTCGAGCGAGCTCGGAAGGCGTGACTTCACCGGCATTCACAAGGGCCCCGAGGCTTGTTGCGTCGTGGGCGACATATTCTTCTAAATGCATTCCTTAGCCTCCATTACCGGTATAAGTGTAATCAACTTACGACGTGCACCTCCTCGACTGCCTCCCGCCAGCAAACATCTGGAGCAAACCAGATAGCTCCGCTGCGACAGAACATTGAGACGGGCCTTCCTTTCTAATAGATGCGCAACGGCATCAATAACGGTTGCAGCGCGATGAATTCAGCGTTTCACCCCGGCTCCCTTTCGTCACTACTCTGCAACAAGACCTATCGCGGCGGTTGCCTCCTCCGCGAAGCGGTAATCACCGTGCCGATCGCCTTCGATTGGCATCCTGAGCTCGGAGCGTTCGCCTTCGGCCCGAATCGCAAAATCCACCAATCTCTGCAAATTCGCCCCATATCGGAAGTCGGGATCGACCGGCTCGCCAGTCTTAACGGCGGCCACAAAGCGCTCATAGATCGTAGCTACCGTGCCAACATCGATCCAGCGCCAGATGCCTGTATGGACGTCCTCTCCCAGGCACGCCTTCAGGCTCGAGCCCTGTGATGTGATGACCACCTCCAGTGCTCCTTTGTCGCCAAATAGCCTTAGCTTCAACTCGTTCTCATAACCGGTCGCCCAGCGGGTAGCTTGAATCACACCCATCGCTCCATTCTCGAGCTCCATCGTCATCGTGAAGCTGTCATTGGCGTCGAGGTCGTAGTCGCCGATGCGGTTGCCGGGCGCCTTATCGAAGCACTTGAGTCGGGCGAATAGTCGCTCAACAGAACTGCCGGCAGCATAGGCGGCGCAATCAAGAATGTGGACCCCGAGGTCGCCGAGTACGCCGTTCGAGCCGTGCTTGGTCGAGAGCCGCCAAAGAAATTTCGGCTCACTTGCCCAGTCGCCGTAGGAATTTGACACCAACCAGCTCTGCAGATAGGAAGCATCGAGATGCCGAAGTCGACCGATCTCGCCCGAAAGCACCAACTCGCGCGCCCTCTGTAGCGGCGCGAAGTCGCGGAAGCTAAGGCCAACCATCGCAACGAGGCCCGCGCGTTCGGCTGCCGAGGCCATTTCGGCGGCCTCCTCGTAATTCAAAGCAAGAGGTTTTTCGCAAAGCACGTGTTTGCGAGCAGCGATCAGCGCCAGCGTCGTCGAATAATGCGCTTTATCCGATGTCACATTCGCCGCGGCGTCGAACTTGCCCCAGGTGATCGCCTCCTGAAGCGAGGTGAAGGTATGCTCGATTTTGTACTTGGCCGCGAAGGCCTTCGCACGCGCCGGGTCGACATCGACGGCGCCGACGATTTCAATGCCCTCGATTTTGCCGATTTCGATTGCATGGCGGTTCGCTCTGCCGCCGGTTCCGAGAATGAGCAAACGCATGGCCATCCCTATCGATATCCGGCTTCGCATGGCCGATGCAGCTTCGGACCGCTCTCGACGATTGGCTCCAGGGCCTTCTCCACCGGCACGTTCGGCGCCTCGTGGATCGCCTTGTAGGACCCATGCGGATTATGTGCCCATTTCGCCGCATTGCGCAGCACCTGGTGCACCGTCTGATCGTGGTAGGTTGGGTAGGTTTCGTGGCCCGGGCGGAAATAGAAGATGTTGCCAGCACCTCGACGATAGGTTAGCCCTGAGCGGAAGACGTCACCGCCAGCAAACCAAGAGATGAATACTGTCTCTAACGGCTCCGGTACGGAAAACGCTTCTCCGTACATTTCCTCCTGCTCTAACGTAAAATGCTCGCCGAGCCCTTCGGCGATCGGGTGGCGCGGGTTGACGACCCAGACGCGCTCGCGCTCGCCCGCCTCCCGCCATTTCAAGGCGCAGGGCGTGCCCATCAGACGCTTGAAGATTTTTGAGAAATGGCCGGAATGGAGCACGATCAGCCCCATGCCCTCCCAGACCCGCTTGGCCACCCGCTCGACGATCGTGTCCTCGACCGTTCGGTGGGCTGTATGGCCCCACCAGAGGAGCACGTCGGCCGACGCCAGCCGTTCCTCAGTAAGCCCATGCTCCGGCTCCTGCAGCGTCGCGGTCGTCGCGTTGATGCCCGGATCGGCGTTGAGCGCCGCGGCGATGGTGTTATGCATGCCGTCCGGATAAATCTCGCGAACGGCGGCGTTCTTCTGCTCGTGGACGTTTTCGCCCCAGACAATGGCAGTGATAGCCAAGCTCATTCTCCTTTTGATTAACGCACCCGACTGTGGGTGTCGATCCTTCGTGATGCGGGGACAAGTCAAAAGCTCATCCGGTCTGAAATTAGAGTTTCGCAATTATTTGCAGTTCGTGATGTGCCCCACTCATCTCGGCCCGGCCAATCGACCGACCCGCCGCATCAAACCGATGAACATGGCTGTGGTCGGGAGATATCTGTACAACTTCACCTGGCTGATGTCGGGAAGTCCCGTTTTCGCGTACGATCACCGGTTCGCCGACGCCGACATCGACGTAAATATAGCTGTCCGAGCCAAGCATTTCGGAATGCACTACGCTTCCAGCCCACCCACCCTGATCAACTATTTGCAGATTTTCGGCCCGGATGCCGATTGTATGGGCCTTGTACGGCTGGGCAAACGAACCAGAGAGTACGTTCATCTTTGGTGAGCCGATGAAGCCAGCAACGAAAACCGAATTCGGTCTTTCGTAGAGTTCTAGCGGCGTGCCAATCTGTTCAACAACACCATCGCGCAGCACGCAGATACGGTCTGCAAGCGTCATCGCCTCCACTTGGTCATGCGTTACATAGATAATTGTTGTGCCCTGCATGCTGCGGTGAAGCTTTGCAATCTCAATACGGGTTGCCACTCGAAGCGAGGCATCGAGATTGGAAAGCGGCTCATCAAAGAGAAATACTTTAGGGTCACGTACGATGGCACGGCCGATAGCCACGCGTTGACGCTGGCCGCCGGAAAGCTGGCGCGGAAGCCGCTCAAGATAAGGGGTAAGCTGCAGCAGCTCGGCTGCCGCCCGCACTCTCCTCTTGCACTCCTTGTTATCTGCTCCAGCAAGCCGCATGCCGAAGGACATGTTCTCGAAAACAGTCATGTGCGGGTAAAGCGCATAGGATTGGAAAACCATAGCAATTCCTCGTTTCGAGGGTACGAGATGGTTGACCACCTGACCGTCGAAGGTGAGGATGCCGGAGGTGATTTCCTCGAGGCCCGCGATCAGCCTCAGCAGGGTGGACTTGCCGCAGCCGGAGGGGCCAACGAAGACCATGAACTCACCCGCCTTGACCTCCATATCGATGCCCTTGATGACCTCGAAGGTGCCGAAGGACTTGCGAACATCGCGCAACTGAAGCTCTGCCATAACTTTCTCCTAGCCTTTGACGCCGCCGGCCGTGAGACCGGAGATGATCCGCCGCTGAAAGATGAGCACAAGGGCCACGAGCGGTATCGTGACGATGACGGAGGCAGCCGTGATGCTGCCCCAAGGAATTTCCCGCTCGGCCGCACCGGATAGAAGCGCAATCGCGACCGGGACAGTGCGCTGCTCGTCCGCCGAGGTAAAGGTCAATGCGAACACGAACTCATTCCAGGCGCCGATGAACGCTAAAAGGCTAGTGGTAACCAGCGCCGGCCACATCAGCGGCATGAAGACTCGCGTGATGATTACCCACGGCGAGGCGCCGTCAACAATCGCCGCCTCTTCAATCTCGATCGGCAGATCGCGCATGAAGGCAGTCAGCACCCAAACCGTAAATGGCAACGTGAAAATCATGTAGGAAAGGACCAGCGCGAAGGGAGTGTTGTAGACACCGGCCCAGCGAATGAGCTCAAAGAGGCCAGCGAGAACGGCGATCTGCGGAAACATCGATACCGAGAGGATTGTCAAGAGAAGCAGCGAGCGACCGCGAAAGCGCACGCGCCCCAACGCATAAGCCGCGGTGAGTGCGAGGAGCAGCGACAGCCCGACGACCGATGAAGCGACCAGCACTGAGTTACCCAGGTTCCGACCGAAGTTCCCGCCAGAGAAGATTGCCCTGTAATTGGCCAGCGACGCCTCAGTCGGCCAATAATCAACGCGGAAGAGAGCGCTCCCGGACTTGAAGCTGGTCACAACCGCGTAATAGAGCGGGAAGATCGATGCGACGATAATGACGACGACAAGCGCGTAGAACGCGCTCCGCCTGGCGGCCGAGACAAACATCAGCGTTCCCCTCCCTCGAGGTTGACCCGTCCAAGCCACATATAAAGGACCGTGATGCCGGCGAGGATGATAAAGAGAACCGTCGAAGCGGCGCAACCGTAGGCGAATTTGTCGAAGTCAAATAGGTACTGGCGGGTCAGCACCGACATGGTCACGGTCTCAGCGTTGCTGGGCGTCAGCACGTAGACGAGATCGAAGATGCGTAGCGCGTCGAGGGTACGGAAGATGACGGCGACCGTCAGCGCCGGGCGAATCAAAGGTATAGTAAGCCGCCAAAAGACCTTGATCGAGTGAACGCCGTCAATCTTAGCGGACTCATAAATATCGTGCGGCACCGTCTGCAGGGCGGCGAGTACAAGAAGCGCCATGAACGGTGTGGTCCTCCAGACATCAATGACCAAGATGACGGGCATGATCGTGTCCGGATTAGCCAACCAGGCGATCTTATGGCTGGTCAGTCCAAGGTGCAGCAGGAAGTCGTTTATGAGGCCAAACTGGTCGTTGAACATCCAGGCCCACATCTTTGCAGACACGACGCCCGGAAGTGCCCAAGGCACGAGGACGGCTGCCCGCACGAGACCGCGACCTAGAAACTGAGAATTGAGGACGAGGGCGACGCCCATACCCAGAATTGTCGAGCTGCTCACGGATATCAGCGTGAATTTCAGCGTATTCCAAACGGCGTTCCACCAAGCGGGATCGGCCAGCAGCCCCCCATAGACTGTGCGCCCGCTCTTTAAGGTGATCCAACTGAAGTAATTCTCTGCCCCGATGAATTGAGCCTCCGCGAGATTGTTAAGCGACGCGTTGGTGAAGCTGAAGTAGATGGTGCGACCCAGCGGCCAGGCAGCGACGAGCGCCAAGATCAGCAGCGTCGGCGCCAGGAAGATCCAGGCGGAGCGAACTCGCTGCGCTTTCAAATCCGAGTTAATGTACGAGGAGCACGCGAGCGCAGCCGGCGTATCCGCGGCAACAACATTGGCCATCACATTAGACTTTCCATGCGGTTCGGCTCAGCACAGCCAATTTGTCAATTAAAGGATGGCGGCACGATAGCCGCCATCCTTGGCGACGGCTGCAGACAAAGGATAGTACTTGTCCTCAGTCGCTCGGGAGGCTCACCAGCCATCGCCCTTCAAATCAGTCAATTGGGCCTCTAGTTGTTCGAGGTTCTCGGAAGCGGTCCCTTTTCCGGCGAGCGTATTATAGACGGCGGTCCAGATGAGATTGGAAGCTTCGTTGTAGTTGCCCCTGGTAGCCCCTGACGGCCGGAGTGCCCCGCTCTCAACTACCGTCTTCATCGTTGACATAAACGGCTGCGCTGAGATTACGTCGGTATCGTCATATAGCGATGGGATTGTCGGCATCACGGCGAGCTGAAGGGCTTGATCCTTTTGTTGTTGCTTGGAGGCAAGGAACTTCACGAGCTCGATGGCCTCCTTCTGATGTTCGGAATACTTCGATACTAAGAGCCCCCTCGCGCCAAACGCTGGAGCCGACATTTCACCGGAGTCCGCAGGCAATGGCACGACATCCAACTTGCCCTTGATCGGACTGTCATCGGCGTTACTGAGGCCATAGACATAAGTCCAATTGCGCATGAATACGGCATTGCCCGACTGCCACAGGCCGCGCGCATCCTCCTCCTCATAAGAGAGCACACCCGGAGGCGAGATCGTGCCGATCCACCCCTTGGCCCGCTCAAGGGCGGCAGCTGCGTTTTCGTTGTTGATTGAGATCGTACCGTCCGGTTCGACGATGTTGCCGCCGCCGGAGGACTTGATCCATTCCAGGGCCTCGCAGGTCAGGTTCTCATTGCTCTTTCCCTGGAAGACGAACCCCCACATATCGAGGTTTCCGGCAGCGCGTTCCTTCTCCTGAATCTCCTTGGCGGTAGCAGCGAGTTCGTCCCAAGTTTTGGGTGGCGTCTTGCCATGCTTCTCCAGCAAATCCTTTCGGTAAAAAAGCAGCGGCCCATCAGCGGATCGCGGCAGCCCGAGAAGCTTGCCCTCGAACGTCAACGCCTTGATAGTCGCAGGGAAGTAGTTACCGAGTACATCCTTGGTCACATCGGTTAGGTCAATGAAGTGATCTGCAAACGCCGGCACCCAGACGTATTCCATCGAGTAGACATCAATGTCCTTGGTGCGAGACGAAAGCCAGAGCCGGAATTGGCTGACCTTCGCATTATCGTCCCACGGCAAGGGTATTACCGTTACAGTGTTTCCCGTCGCCTCTTCGAACTCAGCAAGTTCCTGCTTCAGGGCATCGCCGAACTTGCCAGAAGTAGTGCCCGTAATCCTCAATTCGACCGCGCCAGCGACATTGGCAAAGAAAGCCATCGCGGCGCTGACACATAGGGTTGTTGCAATCTGCTTTATCACTGGTCGCTCCTCCCAAGCTTGTTTTCGTCTCCGCATGTGCCCCCATCAGAACCGGTGAGAGAGCCACTATGAACATCATGCCATTTGGAATGGCATGTGCATTTGGAACGTTGTTCCACTCACTTTGTTGACCATTTTGTGTCGTATGTCAATTGAACTTGGGCGCTGGGAACAAATTTGTTTGGTCTCGGCTCAGCCGCGATCATGGAGGGCGGGCGATCCGCGGTGGTCGGGCTGCCCAGCCACCGGTGCGGGCAACGATGATCCTTCGCTTCCGCTTTCAATTACTGCGTTACTGCGATGGACCGCAGTCGATGTGGGCTCGCAACTCTCTTATGGAGCGATTTCGCTGTGGCGTGCTTCTCGCATGCGACGCCTCTTCCTCGCACGCCTATTTCCATGTGGTCTTAACGACTCGACGCCAATGATTATGCTGGTCCCGTCGGCAATAGGGCAGTTCGTCGTGTAGCGCCGTTCAGTCCGGTGCGCAGCGTCCAAATCGACCAATCAACTTGCATTCCTTGTAGATAGATCGGCGCATGCATCCACCAACGGGTCCTCTGGCGCACGGGTTGGGGCAGAGGCGTGGACTTGGCGGCCACAGCTTGGCAGTCCGTTGAAAGAGAATTTCTAATCCGTCACGCGCCCAGTGGTGGAACACTTAGGGCAAGTTGACCCACCTCACCGGGGCCCTATCGCCGTGCAGGTATCCGCTGTTTTCGGGAACTCGCTTGACGAATACCGATAACAGATAGAATAGTGTTCTCTTTGGAACGCGACTAAGGAGACTTAAGTGCGGGTTGTCAATTCGCTGGTCGAGCGATGTTTTGCCGTGATTGAGTTGTTGGCAAGCGAGGCCTCTGCCATGCGGCTGGGCGAGATTGCTGAGAGGCTCAACCTACAAAAAAGTGCGGCCCACAGAATGCTAACGACTCTATGTGAAATGGGTTGGGTGGAGCAGGAGTCGGCGACCGGCTTTTACAAACTCACGCTCAGGCTTGCCATTCTTGGACAGCGCTTTCTGAGGGCGACACACATTAGCGACGTGTGCCAGCCCGTGTTAGAGGATTTGGCAGCCGAAAGCACCGAGCTTGTTCGTATGGCTGTTGTCCAGGGCGAGACGCTGACCTGGATCGCGCAAGTCCAAGGCGCCCGCAACGGCTTGAAATATCAGCCGGAGATGGATGCAAAGGTCGCTTTGGCTATAACGGCGAACGGAAAAGCTTATCTGTCTACTTTAAACCCAACAGACGCCATTCGCGTGGCTATCAATGACAGCGTTTCCGACGGCCAGAAGCGGTCTGTTGTCTCCGTAGAACCGTTGATGGAAGAAATGAAACGCTCTCAGCAGAGAGGGTGGGCCATTTCCAATGAAGAAGCTGAGCCGGGGGTCGTTGCTATCGCTGCCCCGATTAAATTGGCGAGTGGCAAGACGGTTGGCACTGTCAGCGTTGCGGGTCCTAGCACGCGCTTGACCTCAGAGCGGCACGAGGAAATAGCGGCATCTGTTATGTCCGCGGCTGGCAAGCTGGGCGAGCTCTGGCCACTGAGGCAGCAGGCCGGCGGTTAATTCGGTCTTGAGCGCGGGCAGAATATTACACGTGCTCTTCTATGTTGCGGAGTCTTCTGCACTGACAGTTCGGCAAGGCAGAGTATTGGGAGCGTTCGGTCTCGATTACCGAGTGCTGGTATAAGACCGGCATGCTTTATGCCGATCTCGAAGAGTGAGCTTCCTTTAGAAAGGCCAGAAGCCCATAGACAGCTTGCTGTATCGTTTAGCCAAACCATCGTGTCACAATACCAGGCAGATGTATCCAGTGCGACTTGCAAGACGGCAAGGGACCCAACAAAAACGATAAGCGCGCCGATGGCGGTTCCGAGCCCTTCATTGGCCTTGCAATCGGTACTGTCATAGATGTATTC
>Ga0228710_1010876_pt1 | contig 11999 bp, 8 predicted proteins | sample MedpolnodulmetaG_FD_177995 | JGI IMG/M metagenome (GOLD analysis project Ga0228710, IMG submission 177995) | Root nodule microbial communities from Medicago polymorpha collected in Santa Monica, California, United States - pink nodules | ecosystem: Host-associated > Plants > Roots > Nodule...
AAGTGTTTGGTAAACTTAATGCGTTTTTTTTTTAAAACAAGGTAAAATTAGTAGTTGAATTAGCTGATGATATGAAATGACATAAACAAATGTTTTTCATTATATTTATATTTTTTAATTAAGATAATAAAAATTCCCTAAAAGAATTTAGATAATAAAAGTAAAATTGAGAGAAATAATGATAAAAGTTATAAATTCAAATGTTATTTGAAGTGAGATCAAGAATTAAAATTTCAAACACTGCTTGAATTTTTAAAAGGATATAAATTCAAACGCTATAAACTCAAACGTTACAAACATAAACATAATGTGAGGAAATATTTCTACAATTCCAACTAAGATACGCTCCACTACTTATTATGTATATTAAAGAATGTCATCATTGTCTAGTTCAATATTGGGTTCTTAGACATTCCTCATATTATGTAGGAGAGACAAATTTCATCTGGGTTACCCATATCCCTCAGCATGATTCGTGGACTACCCATCAGAGTAACAATAGACCAATAATTTTGAACACAACCATCTCCATCCAACATGTCAATGGTCTAGAATGACAATATAATTTTCTGTTTTTCACTTTTAAACCAATTTTTTGTGCAATAAGCATAACGTACTAAACCACATAACCTGATATCTTTTTTTTAGGAGTACATAACCTAATATCTTTCATTTGATTTTCAATCCATGCATTACATTCACACACAAAAAACAGAAGGATTTCCATGCATTAAATTTACTTTCTCTTGTTCCAAATGGGAAAATATTTAAACAACGATTACATTGAGGTTTTTCATGGAAGAATTTCTTGGTATCCTAAAGTTTTGTTACCGGTACCTTTTAATTCAAAATTTATATTTAATTTAAAATAATTAAATTAAATATATAAAAATGACATGATATTATTATTATTATAGAAAAGTGTTTTTTTGAAAAGTTCATATAAAAAAGTGTTAACCACTTTCCTTAGATATTGTTTAAGCAATCAAACGTAATGAACTTTACATAGCAAATTATGACTTTTGCATATATAAGTTGTAATTTCAAAATAATTTTTTTTTGTGAATTTCTTAAATTTGTCGTTAGGACACTTGTTAATATGACCCTTAAATATGTAAATTTTAGATCAACATACGATTTTTATTTTACATAAAATCATTGTCAAATGGGCTCACGCTACCTCAATCACAGTAGTATTGTAATTGTGCAGCCATCAACGACATAGATAAAGTCTCAATCTTAGTGACGATTTTTTAAAACCTTAAACTATGATTTTACCTTTTTCAAAAATAAAAACCTTAAACTATGATTTTTTTTTTTTAAAAACGAGTTTGCAACTTCAATTTCGTAAATGGTTGCCTTCTTTATTATTATTAATTTTTTTTTTAAAAGTAATGGTAGCCTTCTTTATGTTACTTTACTACAGCTATAAGTGATGTCATTGTCGTACCAAATGTTTTTTAATCGTAATTTTCCGTTATATCAATAATCGCAACCACAACTAAATGCAATTTTCCGTAAAAAAAACTACGAATGCAATTTAGCTTCTTTTTTTTTTATTGAATGAGCAAATTTTATTTAAAAGCATTACCCTATAACAAGAAATACAAGGACAAGCAATAAAACATTACAAGTTGGAAACAATTCCAAACCACCACACACTAACAGAAACATGCAATTTAATTGTTGATTGGAACGACACAAAAGTGGGAACAAAATAGCATATAATGATAAAATTGTTTGTCGCTTCTTATTGCAATTAACCATATGTAGTATTCCATTTTACATGTTTGAAAGGGACAGTGATTTCAAATCATAAAAAGATCAAACAAAATTCAAATATGTACATATAAACCACTCACGCAGCCAGCTAGAGTCGGTCAACCCCGCCTGATCAAAGATTACAAATCATGCATTATATAGAACTGAAGAGTCGCAATCAAATAATTGAACTCAGGTGTTTAATGAGTTTCATCAAGGACAAACCGTTCGAAGGAAACCGAGTTCGATTCTTAGGTGTCGAACATAAATTACCAGGACCCCATTTCCCTGAGCACTTGGAAACTAGAGGGTTAACGCCAAAAAAAATTAATTGAGGAGTTACAACAAATACCATATATGGACAAACAAAGTGATAGTCGTTGATGTGTATTTGGTTAACTCTCCGCGTCTAATTATGGGAGAGGAGGTGGGAAAGGTGCCCATAACTTCCATCTTGTCAAGTGTCCCAAAACTCCACTTACAATTATTGATACATTAAGAAAGAAGGTTAAACTTGACTAGATAGATTCGTGTGAATGACAAAATCTTGCAAAAAAAGGTCCTTGAGGATGAATGAGGTACGTTTAGAGATATATCAATATGATGATAGATATGTTAATTGATAGTGCTGGACAGGGCCCATACTTTGATGTTCATATTAGATATACGAAATCGTGAGTTTTAAAAGATGATGATGACTTGGTTGAAAGTTTGACCTTACGATCAAAGGTCAGGCACGAGTTTAGACTATGCAGTCAGGAGTTTGTTTTTATGAGTGGAAGAAAATATTCCCTTCGGATTCGGATGACCATTAAAATACATTTAACACTACTTCTCTGCTTAAAACTTTAGACTTTAGACTCCATTGAAAGTTTGGGAGGTGAGGATTGAGGAAAGGAAAGAATTTTGAGAACAATGAAGAAGGAAAGAGAACGTGAAGGAAAATGATAGTACCCTTACTTGAATTGAGGTTTAATTTTTTTTTTCTTCATAATTTAAAATCTTTTTTTCACACCTAAAAATAATCATTGTGTTAGCTGAATTTAGTAAATGGGCAATTAAACAATTACACGAGGAGGCCCTTCAATCGAGTGGAGAATAGGTGATGTTAGAGCAGCCGAGCGAATGTGCTGATTATTTCTCAATGCTGCTAACTCATAATGTGGGTCATCAAATACTCAAAACCGAGTCAGAGCATAGTGAGACTGGACAATGATGCAACAAACCCACAATCTTTGTTCTCAATGCCACCAACCACTTTAATAAATGATGGAAGAGACACGATCGTTAGTGGATGTGCACAAAAAGACTTAGTAGATGGACCATGCTGAGGAAACAAGACTAATGGATGTTATTACACAATACCCGCAAAATTAGCCGAATGAAAGTTTAAGCATCATAGGCCATGTCGTTTGTGTATTAGGAAATAGTTAAACTATAAATACTTTGTTTATACATTAGAATTGACACATCGAATCAATAAAACAACCTTATTTTCACAATTTTATCCCTTTATATTTATGCTTTTATTTATGCATTTCTTAATGCAACTTAAACTCAAAATACAAACATACCTAAAGCTTTATTGGAGAAGTTAGAAAACCCACAACTGAGGCACATAGCTCCTCACTCGATGTTAATCACTTGAAGGAAAGAGAATCACATTTAAGAAAACTCAGCTATTTAAAAATAATGATATGCACTTTTTTAAAAAATAATAAATAATAATACATATTTAAGAACCCTTAAAAAATATACATTTGAGAATGAAGGAAAATCAAATTACAGAATAAACAGCGGAATAAAAAATTTAGATTTTTTTTCCTTGGATCACTACGAATTTGTCATGAATCAGTGATTCGATTGTTAACTCAAAATGTGGAATCTGGAATTTGGAATCACGATCACAGCTAAGCAAGCAGCAGAGCCTCTAGCAAGTCCACATGAGCGGTACTCCTCCAAGTCTTGGTGCTAGCCAAGGAATCAGAAGTTTCAGGGAACTAGGGTTTCTCAAAAATGTGTATCAAAGACTTCATCACTAGGGTTCTATTTATAGAACTCCTAGTGTGCTCTGCAAGTCAAAAGTCACTATTGGGCTTCCGTAAGCCCAATAACGAGTTTAGTATTTTGCTAACTAATTAGCGTTATTTACTAAACGCACTCATTATATAAGTCATACTTATAAGTCAATGTGCGGTATCTAGCAACACGTCATTGCTACACAAGTGACAAGAATGTCAAGTGATCTGACGAAACATTTTTCCATGATAATATTTATGTGTACAAATACTCCTTTGTCCTAATATCTATATTGATCACAAGGCATAGATTTTGTCACCCTTGTATAGATCAATATTTAATATTTCTTGATCCCGAAATATACTGAATAACAAATAAGTCTAATATCTCATATTGACTTGGTTCGGCATGGCCATGCAATTTTATAGTCATATTTCATCAAGAGGCCTAAAGATATATCTCTAGTCATATTTCAACGTTATGGTTATCCTTTTACAGACAATGTTAGAATGGCAACAAAACACTTGAGTCCACATATAGGGATCATAGTATTTTTAGGTCTAAGAGTTATATACACTATTATCATTGTGAGAATATCTTATGACAATTTCATAACATAATATGTAGTATTCTCACGGTGAGTCAATCCAGTATAAATATTACTCCTGATATTTATACCTATGTATAGACTTAATATCTCATATCTATGACTCATGAGATGTGGTCATCAGTCTACATCCATATTAGTCTCGACGCTTTATTATTATCTCAATTCATATCAAAGCTTGACTATGGATACATTTAAGAATAGCTTGACTTCTTTGCAGAACAACTGTCACGCTCCATGGATTTTTTGGGGGAATTTTAATGCAGTTCTTGGAGCGCATGAGAAAAGTGGTCGTCGACTTCCTCCATCCATTTCTTGCACTGATTTCCTTTCATGGTCTAATGCTAATCTTTTGCTGCATCTGAATACAAATAGTGTGCAATTTACTTGGAATAATGGCAGATTAGATTCTAATTCAGTATTTCTTCGTCTTGACCGTGGTATTTGTAATGAAGCATGGACTTATTTGTGAGGAGTTACTTTGTGCACGGCCTTAGTGAGGACTCATTCGGACCATCATCCTTTACTGGTGCATTCAAGTTTCTCTTTTGTTCGTAAGACTACTTCCTTTAAAAAAAATTAAAACTTGGACCACTCATGCTGATTGTAGACCTTTATTGTTGAATATATGGAAAAAAGAGGTAGTGGGATCAGGTATGCATCGTTTACAGATGAAACTGTTACGGGTAAAAGATGCTTTCCGTGTTTGCAACAAGTCTGTTTTTGGCGATGTTCAAAGGCAAGTTAAGCTTGCGGCGGATGAGGTAGAGCGTATCCAGGCCTTGATTGATGTTGAGGGGGACACGTCCTTGCATGCTCGGGAATTACAGGCGCAATTGACTCTCACTAGAGCTATGAATTGTCAAGATCAATTTTGGAGGGAGAAGGCTAGGAATCAAAGCTTCATTTTTGGTGACCATGACACGGCTTATTTTCATAGAATGGCTCGAATAAAATCTTCTGTTAAGCCTATTACTTTGCTTCAGGATGGAAATGTTCGCATTACGGATCCAACGGACATGGAAACGCATGTGGTGAGTTATTTCCAAAATATTTTTGGCGGTACTAATCATTGTATTTCTCATGGGATAGTTGTGAGAGGAGGATAATATTGCTTTGACTGCTATATCGTTACTTGAAGAGATTAAAAATGCGGTGTTTGGTTTAAATGTGGATGGCACCCCTGGTCCTAACGGATTTGGGGCACATTTTTATCAATTTTTTTGGGACATTGTGGCGGTGGATGTTGTGAGCTCGGTTCAAGAATTCTTCTATACAGGTGTTCTTGCACCGAATTTTAATGCAAATATTTTAGTTCTGATTCCGAAAATTCCAGGGGCTGCCTCCATGGGAGATTTCCGGCCCATTACTTTGGCGAACTTTCAGTTCGAAATTGTTACGAAGATTTTAGCAGAGAGGGGTGCTATCATTTGTATGCGTATTATTTCTCTTCAACAGCGAGGTTTTGTTTGGGACTGTAATATATCAGATTGTATTATTTTGGCTTCTGAGGTAATTAACTTGTTAACAAAGAAGCAATTTGGAGGCAACATAGCCATCAAGGTGGATATTCGCAAGGCCTTCGACATGCTTGATTATTGGATGTCCTAAGGCAGTTCTGTTTCTCTCATCTGTTTTGTAATTGGATTCTTGAAATTCTGCATTCAACTCATTTATCTCTTTTATTTAATGGCAATGTTATTGGTTATTTTCCTCGTAAGCGAGGTGTGCGTCAGGGGGATCCCCTTCCCCCCCACCCCCTCTTTTGTCTTGCAGAGGAAGTGCTTAGTAGAGCTTTGGAGATGGAAAGAATTTCTAACTGCTTGCAACCTATAAATTATTGTCGGGGTATGTCTTTACCGACTCATATTCTTTATGCGGATGATGTCTTTATCTGTTGTGTTGGTTCAAAAAGGAATATTTGTTGCCTCTTGAGAGTCTTTCAGGCTTAATCTGAAGCTTCAGGTCAGTTTGTAAATTTTGAGAAGAGTAAATTGTTTACTAGTGCTATGACTGTTACCCGGAGAAATATGTTGTCGCAAATGTCAGGGTTCTCGGTTGGTTCTTTACCTTTTCAATACCTAGGCTGCCCCATCTTTCAAGGTAAGCCTAAGGGTATTTACTTCCAACCGATTGTAGACCGCATTAAGGTGAAGCTTGCTACTTAGAAAGGGGTCCTTTTAACTATTATGGGTCGTGTTCAATTGGTGAAATCCATAGTGCACGGTATGTTGGTTTACTCATTTCATATTTACCGTTGTCCTGCTCACCTGTTACATATGTTGGATAGGTGGTTTAAAAATTTTGTCTGGAGTGGTGGTATTAATACTCGCAAAATTTGTACGGTTTCTTGGAACAAAGTTTGCCTCCCTTGAGACTCTGGCGGTCTTGATCTTAAGTCGACACGGTCTATTAATGCCTCTCTGCTTTTGCATTTGAGTTGGAACCTCTTTACTCAAGAATCAGAGTGCTCTCGCCTATTTCAGCACTGTTTCCTTTCTTTTGGACTCCCACGAAACCGTTACTTCAAATCATCTATTTGGCCGGGTGTGAAGGAGTTTGTGACTACGGTTTCTGAAAATTCTATTTGGATTATTGGTAACGGTGAAAAAATAAATCTTTGGTTGAATAATTGGATGGGAGTTTCTCTTGTATCCGCTCTCAATTCACCGCCTCATTTGTTTCCCCATCTTACCGCCAAGCTTCAAAGTGTTATTATTAATGGTAGATGGCAGCTTCTTCCTTCTATTCTAGATTATCTTATGGTGGCGGAAAACATTTAAAAAATTACGCTTCCGATTACTTTGTCGGATAGGCGTGTTTGGTTACATGCTCCGGACGGCAACCTCTCTGCTAAGTTGGCTTTCCAATTCCTTCACCCTTCTCCGGACAAGCTTGATTGGGCTTCTAATATATGGCGTCCTTGTATTCCTCTGTAACATTCATTTGTGTTTTGGCGTCTGATGTGGTCCAAGCTCCCCACGGATGAGAACTTGCAAAAGTGTGGATGTACTTTTGTTTCTATTTGTGGTTTGTGTTACAAGCATGTTGAATCCTCTTCGCGTTTATTCCTCTCGTGTGATTTCGAGGTGGCTGTTTGGCGGTGCATAGGTCTGAAACTAAACCGCTCTATATCATTGACATCGGTTCAAAATTTGTTAGATTGCATTCCTGTTCGCTTCAGCTTTCAAGTGAGGGACGTTATAATGGCTGCAATTGTTCATGTTGTGTATTGCATTTGGCTTACCCGGAATGCCTTTCGGTTCAGCTCGGTTGCTGCATCCCTTCACGCTACTATGGCCAAAATCACATCTTATGTTGCTATGTCGGGTAGGCACTCCAATGGTAATTGTATTTCTCTTGATGTTGTTGATTCCCCCTCTCTTCCGGCATGTCAAGGAAATTGTTCCGGTTGTTTGGAAGGCTCCCACCATTACATGGGTGAAGGCAAATACAGATGGTTCGGTGGTTAATCTTAATGCTTCTTGCGGAGGAATTTTCCGTGATTTTAGAGGGACCTTTTTGGGTTGTTTTGCTAGTAATATTGGTAGTTGGTCTGTTTTTGAAGCGGAGCTGATGGGTTTGATTTTAGCTAGGGAATTCGCTGCCCGTAATCATTGGAACCGCTTGTGGCTTGAATGCGACTCTTCTAGTGTTGTGCATGCATTTAAAAACAGCACCATCATTCCTATTCGACTTCGGAACCGTTGGCATAACTGTTTTCAACACAGTATGACGATAATTTGTTCTCATGTTTTCCGCGAAGGAAATTGTTGTGCCGATAAGCTCGCTTCTTTGGGTCACGTTGTAACGGATACTATTTGGTACACCACCATGCCTTCCTCTTTGGCAGATGATTTTACTAGGGACAGAAATGGCTTGCCTAATTACCGTTTCCCTTAGTGTTTTCTGTTTCTTTTGTTAGCTTTCTGTTTTTTCTGAGGGTTTTGGCCTAGTCCCCCCTCATGTAAATATTTTTTCCTTTTTTAATAATATTACGTATTGGAAAGGCGGTAGAGGATGGGGTTCTCTGTTGGGTGTCAACCTAGTTGGGATGCTCCAGTTTCCCCTTGTTGTCTAACCTTTCTCTTGGCCTTATCAAAGGAAGAAAAAAAATCACACTTAATATATCATTACATGAACTATCTATTCTAGGGACTTTATTAACATTACTACAAATATAATAAAGAGTGCAATATATTATTCAATAATAAAAGTCATGATACATAAGATAAGTTTAACATAAACTATTGGCCTCTAGGGCTTACACCAACAGAGAATCCTTCAAAAAAAATATACATTTGATAAACGTATTTTTTTAAGTAAAGTTAATTTAAAATAAAATGTATTTTTTATTTTAAAAACAAAAAATTTTATTAATTGAAGATCTATTTTAGTCCCTAAGAAATTCTTGAAAGTCAATTTAGTCTTTAAGGAAATTAAAATAAATCAGGACAACTTAAAAAATATGAGACAAATATTTGTCTTTGATGAATATATAAAAAACACAGGACAAATATTTCTCATTGATAAATATAAAAAAATGAGACAAGTATTTTTATTGCTAAATATTAAAAAAAAAAAAAAAAAAAAAAAAAATATTTATAAATGAGAAATATATACGAGAACATAGCAAAACATTATCACTGATAAATATTGTAAAAAAATACGTGACAAATATTGTCACTGATGATTATAAAAAAACACGTGATAATTTTTTTTAGAGACACACTGGATAAGAATTTTTCATTGATAAAAATGAAAATTTAATCTGATTAAGTATACATATTTTAATACCTTTTTTTCTAATTCATTTGTATATTTTCGTTTATAGTTCACACAATTGGTGCTAATATTTGTCGAAAAGCTTTTTATTGATGTTAAAACAACAAAAATACATAATTTATAAATATGATTGTCAATTGATGTTATTTATATATTTTATCAACACATGAGTGTTACATATATTCACCTCACGAGTCACAAGCCATGCAAAGTCAATGTTTTACTTTTATAAACAAACAAATTTTAAAAAATATAACTAACAATGACATACTCTCTCCGTTTCAAAATAAATATCGTTTAAGATTTTTACATACATATTAAGAAATGCATTAATCAAAATAAAGAGAAATGTTATTTTACCAAATTATCCTAATCAACTATTGGTTTTTTTTTATTAAAAAATAATAATATTTTAGAAGTAGTGTATATAGTATTAATTGAAGGGTACAATTGAAAAAAAAAGATTATTGCATTGGAAACTGAAAATGACATTCATTTTAAAACATTTTTTTTTGTTAAAACGACACTCATTTTAAAATGGAAAAAGTATATTAACAATTAATCACATATAACTTTATTTGTACGACGCACATGTTCCATACTAGTAGTGTGACCAGGACCAGCCCTAGAGATTAAGAGGCCTAAAACAAAAAATTTAATGTGGCCTTAAAAAATATTTTTTCTAACATAGTATATTTATATATAAAATGAATTTTGTGGAGATCAAAATTTGAATTCATGATCAAGAGTAATTGATGCCTTTTTGGTAATCAGTTATGTTATGCAAATGTCTGTAATTTATCAATCATATAATATACCTATAACCAAATTAAATTTTTTAAGCTTTTTTTTTCACCCATAATTTTGAAGCCTAAAACCCTTGCTTGCCCTTAGGCCGGCCCTAAGTGTGACACGAGAACAAACAAACGAGAGAATGAGGTTGTGCCTCAAAGCTAATAATAAACTATAAAAGAGAAATATAAAGAAGAGCAAAGTTAAATAGTGCAAATTAAAGCAAAGATTCACAATGTTTGACAACAATTATATATAAACTTATCGTGCAACCTAATTAATCATTCATGGGCACAGTGATAATATACAAATAAACCAAGTATAATATGCATTAATCATATAGGTGAATTCCTCAAATAAAAATATACCATATAGCTGAAGCATCCAACCTTTATGAATGCTCTTTTTTTTTCTTTTTTTTTTATAGAAAGGATGCTCAGCATACAAATAAACCAAGTATAATAGACATGCATCATAAAACTCTGCACTTTCCCCACTCTTCCATCTCATCCTTAAATACTCATTCTACTCACTATTCTCTATCCTTTACACACTCAAAATTCCAAGCCATGTCTTTTCCTACTTAAAATTACAAAATTTATTTTTATAGTAAAAGCTGCAACTTAAATGCATAACAATGTTTAGTGTAAATGAATGAGATGAGATAAATGCTTACAAAACAAATGCAGAACAATGCTTGTGGGAAACGTTTAAGCTCATTCTTTCTGTACCCAAGCTTATATATGTTAACTAATTTTAGATAACTCTGAAGCACACGACACATTAATATTTTGTTAAAAGACTAATTAATGGCCAACACGGAAACAATCGCTACCAATGTGCCCCCAACATTAATATTTTGAAAACAAATTTTGAAATTTATTTTACAAAATTATTTTTCAAAATGAAAAATCAAAAACAGAAAACAATAGATACCAGCTCAATCCTATATATCTAGTTAAACATAACTGAGAACTCATATTTTAGGCACAAACTTTTCACTTAATATTTTATAAATTGTTAGTAAAATTTTGACCCCAATTTTAAGGAGAACAATTGCCTCATCCTTACTAACTAGAAGTACATGGACATGCAATGTCTTAAACTTTGAATTCCTTAAGATGCAGCAACTAAGTTGAAGCCCATTTATTTCGTCTAATTACTAGGCTACTGCCTGAAAGCAAAGTAAGTTAATTAACTTCAACATTCACAGCTTCTAATTTTCAAAGTGGAACGTAATACAAGTTTGAATCACATGGCTATGATATTTTCAACATAAGGTCCATACTTTATTTATAAATTTTGGAGGGAATGGTGGGAATAGAACATACATACATACAACACAAACAACAACAAAAATATATCTTATTATGTGAGATCGACTACATAGATCGATCCAAATGGAGGGGTAAGGTAACTCAACTGGTTTGAGCTTAGGGAAAAAAAAGCTTGAGGTTATGGGTTCAAACTCATATGAAGGAGTATATATTAATCTAACAAACTTTTTTTTGGCTGAATCAAGAGTGTAATGACATCAAAGAGACTGTACGACATCCCAACTATGTTGGCACTCCTTAGAGCTCTTCATCCTATGTCAAGCACTCATATATATTATTAAAAAACAAAAGAGGAAAAAAAAATACAAGAAGGGGGGACTAGGCCAAAACCCCAAACATAAAAAACAAAAGAAAGCTAGCAAAAGCAAAAATTCAGGAGATCACAAGGATCCTAAAAAAAGCCCCCCAAAAGGCTGACAAAAATAGTATGCCACCAAGAAAAATCATAACAGTCATGCCCCAAGGTTGCTAGCTTGTCAGCGCAAGAGTTACCTTCTCTGAAAACATGAGAAAACAGAAGTTGCAGATTCAAACCGAAACAATTACTCCGGCGGTTAAGAAGGTCCCAAGGGAAATGCGCTTAAATTTAATAGTGCTAATGTCCCTGTGCACTCGGCCATTGCAAAGGTTAAATCAGCAATTTCTATCAGCGCTTCTTTATGTAAGGTGTGTGTTTGGCCCGACAGCCCTGGCGCTTC
>Ga0228710_1010877_pt1 | contig 11998 bp, 15 predicted proteins | sample MedpolnodulmetaG_FD_177995 | JGI IMG/M metagenome (GOLD analysis project Ga0228710, IMG submission 177995) | Root nodule microbial communities from Medicago polymorpha collected in Santa Monica, California, United States - pink nodules | ecosystem: Host-associated > Plants > Roots > Nodule...
AGTTGTGATTGAGCAAAGGAAGTCTCTTGGAGTTGTCCTTGAGCATAGAAGTCTCTTTCAGTTGTGATTGAGCATAGAAGTCTCTTGGAGTTGTCCTTGAGCAAAGATAAGTCTCTTTCTTGTGTGATTGAGCAACTTGTAATTTGAGATTACATTTTAGTGGAACTCTCCTTGGAAGTGCAAGGAGGACAGGACTACTTCCGGTTTGTGGAAGGAACCTGTATAATTGATTGTGTTCTTTATTCTTCTGTTCTTTACTTTATCCGCTGCACATAGACTCTGAACTCACTCAGACTCTGAACTACTTCAGACTCTGAACTTGAGAACAGTTATCTAGAACGTTAAAGAAGAAGTTTCCAAAAACACAATTCAACCCCCCCTTCTTGTGGTTTTTCTCACCTTCAAACACTAGCGTGAGTTAACTCACGCAGGGGTAATTATGGAATTTTGGTTGGGAATGAGCAAAACATGTTGGGGGAAGAGCAGAATTCAAAGCAAGAAGCGGTCCATAATTCACTAAAGTCATATTAGCAAATAATTATCTTCTCTCATACTTCACTTCTCACGTGTCCTTCAAAATTCCTAAATATATTCATTAGAAATATACAATCCGTACTCCATTTTTGGGAATTTTGGATTTTAAAATTTGATCCATGTTTGACCATTCTTTTAAAAATAGTGGCATAAATTATTAAAACGCCATAGATGAAATGACAAAAATGAGCATAATGATATAGCTTGTCAAGAATTGAACATATTTTATTATTTGATCAAAAATTCATAATACATTTACATTAACATAACACTTATTACAACAAAACATTAAACATCTAATGCTAGATTTGCAACACAAGAAGATTGAGGGGGAAGGAGGGAAATACTTGTCATCTCTCTTGCGCATCTCCAAAAGGGAGAAGAAGGGACTACAAGATGAAGGGTGGGAAAAGCAAGCTCTGCGGAGCAACCTCAAATCAAGAACTCGTTGACTATTCTTACTATTTTTACAAGATGGCACGAACCTTTATATGAAAGGCCAACGATGTAACATTGAAATTATAAACTGCTCAAAAGAAATTTATGAAAGAGAAGGAGAGAATGTGAGTTGAGATGAGAATTTGTGATGAGTACAGGCAAAATGCAAACATAGAGTGTAGTGAAGTAAAGAGAAGCTAAAAAATGTGGTCAATCTTGATGAGCAGTCAAGGGAGGCTGAAAAACGGGTTAAATGAGTTTGTAACTAGCCATACTTGCTGACCAAGCCACCATCCATGCAGTGGGTGCTATTGTATCGATGGCCGTGGGGGAAACCATGGCCATGCCAGTTTCGACGAAAATGGGAGTAACCGCTCTGACTGTAACCGCTCAAATGACACAACCAGAAATGAGGACCTTTGTGCCACCATTTACTGCTGGTGTACCTGTGTCTACAAGCATCCCTACTTCTCATATCCTTCAAGTTAGGACCAGATTTGACGATAGGGTCATACATTCACATATCTTTTCTAAGGACTAACCATACGATATGCCAACTTCAATGATGGAAAATTTGCAGAAAATCTTACATTTACAGAACATGCAAATCCATTTACACCGTTTAACTCACATAGTCCTTCAAGTGCTAGTGTTTTTGGTAGAAATTCTCCACCAGCATTGACTAAATAATCTATGATGTTGTTTAGGAAATAAATGCATGAGAGCAATCATGAGATGGTTAATTTGTTGACACAACAAATTGGTATAGTGTTTAACCCTTTGATTCAAAATACAAATCAGGGTTACCAAGCATTAGCCACTAAAACGAGGAGAATAGTAGATTTCTTCGCCCCTCCACAAACTGTGTATCAACGGATCCCTCAGATCCAAAATATCCATCAAATCCAAAATACTCAACCTGTGCAAATTATCGAACCTATGGTTCAAAGACAACAACTCGTGCCTCGACTTCAGCCAGTCGAACCAATGATACAAGCACATCCAGAAGTAATTTTGGTGGATAGAAATCATGATGCAGACGAAGTTGTTAGTAATGTCCAACAACAAAATATCAGAGCACATAATAACACAACAAATTTGGTTGAAAATATCATGGCTCAAAATGGCTTAAACGTGCGTTTATCAGAATATGTTTTACAAACTGAACTTCCTAGGGGTTATAAATTTCTAAGTTTACAACGTTTGCTGGTGATACTAGTGAATCTATTGTCGAACATATAACACATTATTTGACGGAGGCTGGAGATATTGCAAACAATGATAATTTGAGATTAAAATTCTTCCCAAATTCTCTAACAAAGAATGCCTTTACGTGGTTCACCATGCTTGCACCGCATTCCATTCAGCATTGGACTCAATTAGAGAGGTTATTTCATGAACAATTTTACATGGGCCAATCTAAGATAAGTCTAAAGGAATTATCAAGTATTATGAGATGATCGACTGAGTATGTGGAGGACTATTTGAATAGATTTAGGTTGTTAAAGGCAAGATGTTTCACTTAAGTGCCTGAACATGAGTTAGTCGAGATGGCCACTGGTGGCGATGCCTAACGGTTTAAAAATTCCACCACTAGAGCAACGTAAAAAGATAGAGTTTTGTAAATATCATAATTTTTTGGGTCATAAGACTTCACATTGTATACTTTTCAAGGACTTAGTGCAAAGAGGTCTAAATGAAGGCATGCTAAAGTTTGGAGACAAAACAAAGCCTAAAATGCAAGTGGATGTGGATCCATTAAAAGATGTCGACACAATGTAAACTGAAGTTGCAAGTTGTAACGTGGTGGAAGCCATTGCAGACGCTGTTAAAAAACTATTTGTCGAAGCAAAAGATGATGTTGTTGAATGTCAGATGGTAGAAGTTTATGGAAGTCCCAAAGATGTTGATAAAGTCACCTCAGAATCCCAGCTGATGCAAGACGCTTGGAATAAGATTACAACTTACCTGGCCGAGAATGAGATTAAGAAGGCTCTAGAGGCCAGATTACAACAAGGTATGGTTGTATAAACCATTGAAAAGGACGCAATCGAAATAATTGGTGAAGCACCAAAAGAAATAATGGGCGAAGGCCAGAAGCTCGACTGCGTTTTCGATGATGAACCATTAGGTTTTGAGAAAGATCTTTCTTTTGAAACCAAGAAGATCCAAGTCCAAGATCCATTGGAGGAAATTGATTTAGGAGACAGATCAATAAAAAGGCCAACCTACATAAGTTCTAAAATTGGCACGGAGTTTAAAATTTGGATAGTGGCACTCCTAAGGAAGTACAAAGACTGTTTTGCTTGGGATTACAATGACATGTTTGGTTTGAGGAAGAACGTAGTAGAGTTGAAATTACCAATTCGACCAGAAAAGAAACCATTAAAACAGCTTCCAAGAAGGTTTGCACCTCAAATCATGTCGAAGATTAAAGAGGAAATCGAAAGGCTCCTCAAAAGTAAAATCATCAAAATTGCAAGGTATGTAGAATGGCTAGCAAATATTGTTCCAGTAATTAAGAAAAATGGAACTCTTAGAGTTTGTATAGATTTTTGAGATTTAAACAACGGTACACCAAAAGACGAGTATCATATGCCGGTGGCAAAAATGCTAGTTGATTCCGCGACAGAATTTGAATACTTGAGTATGCTTGATGACTATTCTGGTTATAATCAAATCTTCATTGCCGAGGAAGATGTGTCAAAAACAGTGTTTCGATGCCCATGAGCCTTAGGAACTTACGAATGGGTAGTAATGCCCTTTGGTCTAAAGAATGTTGGCGCTACATACCAAAGAGCGACGGATTTAATGTTTCACGATTTTATTGGCAAATTTATGCAAATATATATTGATGATATTGTGGTAAAATCTTCGTCGGATGATGATCATTTGGAACACCTTCGATTATCGTTCGAAAGAATGAGAAAATATGGATTGAAAATGAATCCATTGAAATGTGCCTTTAGCGTATGTGCATGGGACTTCTTGGGTTTTGTTGTGCACAAAAAAGGTATCGAAATTAACCAAAATAAAACGAACGCTATTCTGGAGACTAAGCCCCCTTCGACGAAGAAAGAAATTCAGTCTTTGTTAGGGAAAATTAACTTTCTAAGAATATTAATTTCTAACTTAAGTGGAAAAACGCAAGCGTTTTCACCACTACTCTGACTAAAGAAATATGATAGTTTTAACTAGGGGCAGGAACATCAAAAAACTTTTGATGCAATCAAGGATTACTTGAAAAAAAAAACCCCAATTTTATTGCCTTCAATCAGGAATAAGAGCATGAAACTATACATTTCAGCATCCGAATCAACAATAGGAAGCATGTTAGCCCAGGAAGATGAAAATGGTGTTGAAAGAGCCATCTATTATCTTAGTAGAGTTTTGAATGATGCTGAAACCAGATACAGTCCTGTTAAAAAGTTGTGTCTATGCCTGTATTTTTCATGTTCTAAACTTAAGCAGTACATAAAGCCCGTAGTTGTTTATGTTTACCTGAATATTCACTAACTTATCAACCTTTGAAAGCGGTAAAAGTGTGAATTATTACTGACTTCATAGTTGACCATTCTTTGGTCGAAGCAATACAAGGTTATGTTGAAAATCAACCTATTTCGATGGCTCTAGCCAAAAAAATGGTACCGGAGGTGGTATTTTTATAATATCTCCATTAAATGTGCCAACTAAGTTCAAGTATAAAACTAATGGCGCCTACTCCAACAATGAGGCAGAGTTTGAAGTGAGAATTTATTTTCTTATTTTGTCTATGCTATTTCTTTATTGAATAATTTTGAAGTCATCGATATTCAACACATGCCAAGAATTGAGAATCAAGTGGCAAATGATTTAGCGCAAGTTGCTTCAGGATATAAAATCTCTAAACAAAAATTACAGGAGTTGATAGAAATTAAGGACAAATTGGTTCCTACTGAATGCCCTTCGACAAAATTGTCAGTGCCAAAATTTATGGGGGCAGAGGGTGAATCAGACTGTAACGAACCATACACTCAGCCTAAATTTTCCTATCCTTAAATGTTTGAAATTTTTGCCATTGACAATTTGTCAGATAATGATGGGAGAAAACTAATCGTAGAGTACCTGTAAAACCCATCAAGCACAGTTAGTCGAAAGGTTAGATATAGAGCCTTAAGTTATGTAGTCATTGGAAATGATTTGTTTAAGAAAACTACTGAAGGCATTTTACTTAAATGCATCAATGAAAACGAGGCTTATCTAGCCGTTTATGGGGTACATAGTGGAGCTTATGGGTCTCATCAAGCAGGTCACAAAATGAAATGGTTAATATTTCGACAAGGTTTGTATTGGCCATCTATGTTAAACGACTGCATTGAGTTAGCAAAACGGTGCCAAGAGTGCCAAAAACACGCAGAGATTCAACGTGTACCTGCAAGTGAATTACACTCCATAGTGAAACCTTGGCCGTTTAGAGGTTGGGCTTTGGATGTAATTAGTGAAATTAATCCTGCTTCATTCATCATTTCATTTTGATTGGAATAGATCATTTCACTAAATGGATTGAAGTCATTCCTTTAGGTAAGGTCAGCCAAGAGGCGGTGATTAGTTTTACTCAAAATCATATTCTTTATAGATTCAGAATTCCTAAAACTATCACTACATACCAAGGATCAATTTTCATTGGTCGAAAAATGGTTGACTTTGCTAAACAAACAGGTTTTAAGCTACTCACTTCGACGTCATATTATGCTCAAGCAAATGGTCAAGTTAAAGCTGCCAATAAAATTATCATTGATTTGGTAAAGAAGTATACAGATGCTCAACCAAAAAATTGGCATAAAACCTTAAACCAAATCCTTGGGCTTGTCAAATATCCAGAAAAGAGTCAACAAATTCTACACCGTTTCGACTAGTTTTTGGTCATGATGCAGTTTTGCCGGTGGAAATTTGTGTATAATCAGCCAGAGTACAAAGACAATGGGAAATTCCAATAGATCAATATTGGAACATGATGTTGGATGAGTTGGTTGATTTAGATGAAGAAAGGCTGACTGCATTAGACGTGCTTTTAAGACAAAAAGAACGTGTTGCAAAAGCCTATAACAAAAAAGTCAAATCAAAATCCTTTAATGTTGGAGATTTAGTTTGGAAAGTACTTTTGCCTATGGAAAAAAAAGACAAGGTTTTAGGCATATGGTCACCAAATTGGGAGGGATCATTTGAAGTGATACACGTATTTTCAAATGGTGCTTACGAAATTGAGGAATTGGCTTCCGACATAATTTTTGAAAAAATACAGACCTGTGTTGCAGGAAGTCAAAATAACACAAGAGTAGTTCCGGCGAGAAACGGGAAACTTGGCATTATGATTGAATTAAAATGAATTAAAACGGGAAACGGCAAGAAAACATGGAAGTAAATATGGCATATTCATTAAGTCAAAAGCCAAACTAACGGGCCAAAGACAATGATGATAACCATGAAGACTGATCTTTCGTTCAAATACAAAGAGACATCGTGCAACCCTTAATCCACACTACCATAGAAAGTTGAGATCCAGGAAGCGGAAGTGTTCAAGAAACCAAGCGAGCTCAAGGTTGAAGCGACAAGAAAGGCAAAAGTTTGTGGTAGGGTAGCCTCGTCTGCACCCAGAAGAGGAAAGGTAATATTACGAACCCTTCTAATCCCTTCACAAACCCTGTCGGAAGGACATGAAAATTGGTACTTCAGGCCTAAGATCATTGGCCTAAAGCAGGGAACATTCTACGCGAAACGTGGACCCTCTGTGTGAAGGATAACATTTTTACAGTTAGCGAGTTGCCGGCGGTTAAAGAGGCTTTAAAAAGAAGAAATAACCTCCTTTTCAGAAAACCTCTCATTTACATGGCCTCGTCGGAACCATGTTTTATTGCTTTCGGCAATATTAGTTTAATTTCTTCTAAGTTTGCATGAGTTTGGTAAAGCATAAAGGTAGCCAACGCCACACTATAGAATGCATGACCACTTCTAGATAGTCTCTGCATGAACCGACGTTGTGCTACGCACAGTAAGGGATCAACAATGAGTCATAAACAGTCTTTGTTCAGTGCTCTGAGTATCACTTTCTTAGTGACAAAATGGTGATGGATCTTGGATGTCATGCTAAAACTCAAAAGGTCTTGAACCCCGAAAGCATCAACTCTATCGAAGATGGTAGTGAGAAGGTCATTTGGAAATTTTCTAATACATGTAAAGGTCCTTCTTTTCCTTCACATGGATGGAAGAACACAGACGTAAAATGCGGAAAAACAAGAATGGAAAGATGGGTCATGTAAAGGTGAACAAGGGTTTTTTATAGAGGAGAATGGGTAATGAACGTGATAAAATTTTTAGTTTTCAATAACCACCACGATGTGATGATGACGCCAGCCTTTCTAAAATAAGTTTGCAACCTTGTTCAAAAATTCCAATCTTCTCCTTCGAAATTTGAATAGATTCAGTCGAAAATGGCATTTTTTGGGGGCAATTTGTTAGCTGGTGTTTTCACCAGCCTCATTTAACATAGTCAACATTAGTTGACTTTTACTCTTGCAGGAATCGAAGCCTTTTCCTTAATTAAAGAAGTCTCGACGAGATGTTGGACTTAACATGAAAAAGTCTTGAAGCCTTAAGGTTCGACAAGATTCGAGTCAAGAAGGAAAACCGTCGAAGTCAAGCAACTGCCTTTGAAGTGGGAAGATTCGAATTTCAAAAGAGAAGCAGTTTCCGCAAAGGAGAACGTGGGAGACATGCGGTTGTCTACATGGAAGGAGTGTTGATCGTGGGATTAGTTTCTTTCCAAGTTATTTTTTATGGATAAATAGTAGTTTTCCATAGGCAAAATGGGTTGCAAATCACCTATACAAAATTCTAAAACACTCGAAGTACTGGTGCGAGAGAAAAGAGTCATAAAGAATTTATGTAAAGGATTTGTCGAACCACCTTTATTTTTAATGCATTGTATTTTACCTTTCCTTTAAGTTTCTACAATTTAAACTTAATGCTTTTGCATTGCTTTTAAAACCCTTTTTTTTGTCGAAAGACACTACACAGTCTCATCCCGTTCGTTAAGCAACCTACGAAATCGATGTACGCACAAAAACAAATGCACAACATGTCCTAGGATCTCTAGTTTTGTCTTGCTCGTAATAATCAAAAATAGCCCATTTTGTTTACCAAAAACACTAGTAAACACCAGGTTAATTAAATTCATTTTAAGTCAAATAAAACATAACAATGAATCACTCAGAAGTAATACACATTAAGTCCAGAAGAGGCTAAGAGATGAGAAGAAGATTCCTACGTCAATTTTAAATTTTAAAATTAACTAAGTGGACTCAGAGCCTAAATACTATTATATGTCTTACTCCCCCTTTTGCCATCAACAAAAGTTATAGAAAAGAGTAAGAAAATATTGGATAAAACATGAATAGCAATAAATATACTGTCAAAAGTAAACAAGATATCAGAGCAAGTAAATTATCAGAGGCATACATATGTATGACAAGCAATAAAATGTCATAAGCATAAAACGAACTCAGAAACAAGAAACATAAATGTGTGCAACTAAGGTTTCTAAGGTTTCTGTTGCTTCTGCATCATTTCCAACAAAGCATTGATCCTAGCATTTGTCTGATCTTGCTTCCTTGCCATTTATGCTTGAGTCTTGGCCATATCAGCTTTCTCTTTAGCCATCTCAGCTTGCTTATTCAGAGACTCATTGTGATGCTTCTGCATTTCTCTAGCCAACTCTTATTTTCTTCTAACTATTTCAGCTTGATTTTCACTGAGTCATTTATGCTCTTTCATAACTTCCATTAGTTGAGCTATTATGGCTTCTGTAGTCATCTTCTGTTCTTGCAGATCAACTTCCACCTTGTCTTGAAATTGTATAATTTCAGGCTCTTGACTCTCTATCACAATATGATCAGGTTTCACAAAGAACTTAGATAGCCAGGAAGCTTGAAGGCCAGACTTCAGAATTTCAGGAACCTCTAGAGGACCTTCCTCAACAAATTCAGAGTCTGAAATTTTTCTAGAGATATATTTCTTCAATTCCACTTCCTCCATGCTTTTGCAGACTTTTTCAAACCATTTTCTGAGAGCTTCTTGTTGAGAGGCTATTACAATTGTTTGAAGATCATCCATGGTCATATTCACCAGCTGCTTTAGATTCTGTCACTTGTCAGCATAGTTCACAAGGTGAATAGCCTAATGTGTTGCGTCCACCTGCTCTTGAAGGCTATCAAAAATAACCTTGCACACTCCTTGTAGGACAAGGTTAGTGGTTAAGGTTGCAGGAGGGTTAATGGTTGGTTGAATGGAAGATGGAGTGATTTGAAATTCTGTGACAATTTGATCTGCAATATCACAATGTGATTATGACATTTCTATATCCATGTTGTTGTCATCAGAGGCTAAGGCCATTTGAGTTGAGTTATCTTGTTGGGTTTCAGGTTGTCATCAGAGGCTAAGGCCATTTGAGTTGAGTTATCTTGTTGGGTTTCAGGTTGGTTTACACCTGCTGATGCTTCAAGCATGAGAGCATCAGAGGCTTCATGGTTAGGTTTTGATTTGGCAAAATGTAGGGGCATAGATAAAATGGGGTTGTCTTCTGATATTGATGATGAATCAGAGACTGTGTGAGTTGAAAGGGGAATTATTCGTCGATTTTCTTGATGTCCTTTACACGTAGACAGAAGAAGACAAAATAGTTGTTCTTAGATGCAGTGATTAAGACAACTCACAGAATAAGACAAAAGCGTATGTGGATTCTAGGTCCCTCAGAATGACGTAGCCTAGTCATCTTCTATGTTGATGTCCTTCATAGAATCTGTGGATGTTACTCCCCAGCTTCTGGGAGACTCTTGTCTACTAGGATGTTGACTTTTGGTGGACCTTTCAGTAGATCTTCATCCATAGTCTTCTAAGCTTCCCAATCTCTTTCTGATACTCCCCACATGTTCATTCTTCATGATAAGAGTTCTCACACACTTGAACATATGTTAGTAATCCATTTGTTCTTCAATACTTTGTTATCATCAAAACCCAAGAGAACTTGTATGAACCATTCTTGTTTTAACAATGTTAAGGATAAGTTTGAGGAAGGTTTGGAACAATTCAAGAAGCAAAAATAGTGATTTGCAATGCAATTTTATTTTGAATTTGGAAGCTAGTAATCGATTACCATATGGGGGTAGTCTATTACCATAAGTCTCATAGTTCTGAAATTCAACTGGTAATCGATTACCAAAGGGTGTTAACGATTACCCATGCCCAGGATCATATTTCAGCACTACATAATCACTTATTCCTTAATCAAACTCATCATAACGTTTAACCAAACACCATTGAATCAAAATTCATTTTTCTAAGCATGGTAATCAAGCACAAACACAATTAATATGCTACATTACATAGGGAAATCTAACTTATCATACCTATAGTCATATAAAAAGATTTTCTCACAATACACACAATTAAATTCCAAAGGGGGAGCTAAGCTATAAGGAACTCACCATAAGTGCTTCTGGACACTTTCAAATAGCTTACACACCTACTAAAGCTTCTGCCAGCTACATAATCTCTTTTCTCAAAATAGCTTATTTCAGCTTAATTGCTTATGCTTCTCATTTTTGCATTTCAACTTCAAACCAACTCTTGTTCAGATATTTAAGCATACATATTCAGTTTTGAAACCATTCATATCCAACTTAAATTTACATTTTAGGTTAATCCGTAAAATCCATATTAAAACCCGTAAGCAGATTCCAACATCAATATCCAAACTTCCGAGGCATTTTTAGAATTCATTCCTTGTTAAAATTACACAATTTATATTCAAAATGAAGGGAATTCATGAGTGTAGAGTTTGAAACTTCAACAATCACTCAATTCCAAATTACATAGAAAAAGATACGAGAAATAAACCATGAACTGCCCTGACGAATTTTAATCCTTATCTCCTAAAGTTCAAGCATAATCACTTCTGCCAACCCAAACATGCACAACAATACTAAAACCATGCATGCAACAACTTAAATTTCACAGCTTAAACACTCATAGCAGCCCAAGCTTTAGTTCAAACCATGTCTTGATTATTTCCTCCACTTATTTCCTCTAATTACCAAACTAAACCATATTCAGCACCAAACACACACGTGCACAACTTTTGACTGAACCTCAAACAAGCAGAAAAAGGGGAAGATTTCGGCCAGGAGAGGAAAGGGAAAAGGAAGAAAATTTAGACTTACATCAAGCTACAATTGACATACGAATCACATTTGTATGTTTGCATGTTTGATTTGTTTGGATTAAAGTGAGAAATTGAAGTTTGTGGGAGAAGAGAGTGTAGGGTCGAGAGAGAAAAGAGTGTGGAGGGGAAAGAGCTTCAGATCCAAGAGAGAGAAATGGGTATGTAAAATAAAGGAAAAGTGTAACTTGATATATTAATATACAAGTGGTATAATTACCTCAATGCCCTTTTCTATAAAATTGTGCTTATGCATACTTAAATGGCACTGATGATCGAAAAGTCTTAACTGAGATATTACATAAACTAACCAAAAACATTTTCTCGGATTTTCCGAAATTAAATTTGGAACTCGGATTTTCCGAAATTAAATTTGGAACTGGTAATGATTGTATTAGTTTTCATGAATATAAATATGGGGTGAACTCATGCTTAATTTGGAAAAGTTGAAAGCAAGGGTGAAAAATAAATGTGTAAAAAAAATTGAATGACAAAAAAGGTAAAATTGTATTTATAAGTGTTTCATTGAGGTGAAGGTATAAATGTAGGAGTATGGGGTAACATTTGCAAAAACCATATATGATTTCTATAGTCGCCCATTTGAAAGGTAGCACAACCCTAATAAAAAAAACCTAGTAATCTCATTTATGATTCTTAGGTTCCAAAGAACCTAGTAATCTCATTTATGATTCTTAGGTTCCAAAGAACACTCGATGGACTCATGTTGTGGGGATACTTTGGAGTACCTATTGTGTGTGTGTGCGCGCGGGGGGG
>Ga0228710_1010878_pt1 | contig 11998 bp, 3 predicted proteins | sample MedpolnodulmetaG_FD_177995 | JGI IMG/M metagenome (GOLD analysis project Ga0228710, IMG submission 177995) | Root nodule microbial communities from Medicago polymorpha collected in Santa Monica, California, United States - pink nodules | ecosystem: Host-associated > Plants > Roots > Nodule...
GGAGTGGACTAGCCCACGTTGGGTGAACCACTATAACTCTTTGTGTGTTCTTTCTCTTCCTTTCACTCTTTACTTACTGCAAACACAAAACACACACAAACACATTTACTTTGTTAAATTGTTTTTTTACACTCTCAGACATCAGAACGTTCTGAAGTCTGGTACTAACTTAATCATTCCAAGTTTCAACTTGAGAATTACTTTTTAAGTTACAGAATAATTTTTAAAGGGTCACAATTCAAACCCCCCCTTCCTTGTGACTATTTTATCTACTTCACTTGGATGTTGTGGACCACATAAACTCTTGGTGCAATGTGGTCCATACAAAAGAATCCTATGCTGAGGTATTCCGGATTTCGTTTTTTGGAACACACTTAGGCCCTAGGTGAATCCAGATTTCATAATCCGGAATGCATATCTTTTGTTATTTTATCGATTAAATGAACATCTTTGACGTAAATTATTACATAATGAAAGTTTAAATAATATATATATTATTCAAAACATAATGCAAAAATTTAATCCAACAACACATAACTAACATGCAATTAAAACAACATAAAACACGCGATTAATTAAAACATAGCACATTATCACGGATCATCTAAACTAACTACCTCCTCCTCTGATCCCTCCAGCAGAGCCCTGATCTCTTCGTAGTTCCTGGGCCGGTGCAAACTTTTCAGAATATGTTCAGCAGATCTAACCAACGAAGCGTCCAACTCGATCAGTCCTCTAATACTTTACTGAGCAAAGACAGAGAACATGGTTCTCACGTCGTCATCGTTTGTGAGTTTCATCCGGCTGAAACAAAGAGATCCGGCTGAGTCGGACAATGGACATCGATAGTCAACACCGACCACCCTCCTCGTGTCTCTGTGGTTGAGTTGACGGTTGATTTGATCTAGCTCATCCTTCAGCCGAGAGAGGTTGACATCGTTGCGAATCCTAAATAGATGGGGTGGTGTTCCACCGTTGTAGTAGACTGCCGCTAGCTTGGTGTTCGAATCAAAGCTAGGGAATTCCATGATGTTTTTTTTTCATGGTGTAGTTTACTTGTAAAGAAAACAGGGACCCCTATTTATACAGGTATTTGGGCGTTGTGGACCACAAAAATTGTCCAATGCTGAAGAAATCCGGATTCTAAAATCCGAACCAACACTCACCATACACAAAGTCCCAAGTTTCTCTTTGGTCCACGCCATAATCGTATGTTTCCGGAATCCATGTGTAATCCGGATTATATAATCCGAACTGCACCAGAAGTTTTGGCCGGTGGTCTGCACCACAAACAAAACATTTTTCAAACGTTTTTGGACGGTGGTTATGGCCTTCAAACACGTTTTTTGGTCCCTCCCTCCCTATAAATAGGCTCATTTCATCACAATTTCTCACACCCTCTTCTTTCTTCTCTTCTACAACGATGTGTTTTCATCGTTGGCCTTTCATAGAAAGAGGCCTCTTTGGAAATCCATCAGGGGTCATATGATCGGTCAATAGGGAAGGGGTCAGTCTGGGTGTGAGGTTGATCTGTTTGGGTGTAAGTTTGACCATCATGGTCTCTTGTTCCCTAGAGGCCCCTGTGCCCCCTCTGTCTCCCCTCCAACTGTGAAGCTACTGGTATGTCCTCTCAACCGGAGCCTGCATTATATGTTCTTATGTAAAAAGCTTTAACATTATTGTAATGTATTATTCAAATATCAATGAAATGAGTTGTTTTCATCTTTTTGTCTTTTCATTTCTGTTTTATATGTTTATTTGCATTTATAGAACGAATTTCAAAGCTTAAAAATGAAAAAGTTCTGAAAAAAAGGTCATTCCGGATTTCGAAATCCAGATAAACCTAGTAAATTATAACAATTCAATCCGGAAAACGAAATTCGAACCAAGGATAATTTTGGAAAAAAATAGGGCGCGCGAGAAAAGCCACAGGGTGGAAAAAGTAATACTCTTTTTATTTTTAAAATGTAATCTTTGTTAAAATTAGGAAAATTGTAAAACAAATTTCGTTAAAATGTAGTTAACTAGTATTTCACTCAATTTCATAATACATTCAGTTCATTTCAAAAGAGAAAAAATATTTTGACTAATATTTAAAGAATGTCATATTTTTATACCCAATGTTTTCATGTGTCTTCTCTTTTTACCAAAAATTAAAACTCATTTAGGGGAAGTCCAAATGATCTGTTATGAACTTAAATTTTCAAAGAAATTATAATATCATAGTCTTGTATATCGATAAAAACTGCACTATGAATTTTATAAACATGCAAAGGAATGAGCCTACATGGTTAATATGCCTAATTGAAAGATGACACATCAACTGGTCAGTTTTCTTTTCTATTTGTGTTTAATTATTTATATATCTACTTTATATTATTTAGTAGTTATAACTTTTTGGTATATACCACAATCAAATAATTTATCAAATAAGATTAAAATAAGCTCCCTGTATGGTGCTTGATATTCAGAACTTCATACAAGAATTATGATAGACAATCTTTTTAGATAGTCTTTATAGTGATCTTTTAATTTCGTCTAATGGCGCAACGACTATGTAGCTAAAGCGGTTGAGGACAAAGACCATTCGTTGGGTTTAATAGAATGGTCAAAACCCATCATGGTATATTCAGAAACAAAACCCAGCCCTTATTTAGTGCTTAATAACAATAAACCACATTAGACAATTAACCTAAGTCTGCAAACTCAGGGTAGTTTGTCTCTCATCTTTTCTCTCTCACTTGTTGTGTTGCAGACTCTAAAGGTGCATCGATAATGATCTATCTTTGATATTGTAAATATGTTATAACTTGTATCTATGACTATGAATATGTTGATGGAACAAGAATTTAATTGAGGTTCAGCTGAAGTCCTTAACTGTGATTTCCTTTACTTCAAGCGATATACGTTGAGAGATGAACATTGTCCCTCAACTATGAGTTTCTTAACTTTAACTATACTCGGAAATGCATGAAGTAAAGATAGAGGCAGAAAGGTAAAGTGATAAAGAAAAAACAAAATAAGCTTGTTTGATTGACTGGATGTATCTATTAAAATGTATGAAATGTGTATTTATAGAGAAAACAAAAACTACGTGTATTAGCCAAACTACGTGACCTACCATTATGAGTCTTTTCTCGGCTAATTTTGCGGGCAATGCATAGATCTCCCTTGCACATGAGATCATGGCGCCCCACATTTGCTCTAGTTTCCTTTTTCACGACATGATCCGTTTACATCGTCATTGGTGCGCTTCTCTGTTGGAACAAAATGTGTTTGACAATACCACTTTGAGTTTTGATGATAACAATGTATTAAAAATGTCAATTGGATATGTTAATATTTGTTCAAGTGTGCAGGACCATAGACAAAAATTTAAGTGTCTTTATATCAAACATAGGTTCTGGAAGAACAAATGAGAGCAATTGAATCTACAAAAAGGAAGCCTGTGTTGCAAGAAAGCATCTGAAGAAAAGAGCGTCTCAAGAGAACAGGTTCTGAAGATCATCAGAAGCTGAAGACTGGAAGCTGAAGTTTGTTAAATGTTGTAACTTTGATTGGACATCATTGCAGAAGGAATAGAAGCCTGGAGCAACGACTATTTCAGAAGAATTAGAATGCATTGGATGCTTATCCACTGAGCTCAGGAAAAGGACATAGTACAATTGTACAACCACTATCTCTACTACTCTGTTTTGTGTCTGCAATAGTACAAGACAACAGCTGTGACTACGTTGGTAATTCTCTATACAAGGAATGGATTTGAAATTGTTCCCTCTTAGGACAATATCCTAATCAAGCAACAGATCATTGGTGATTTAATCAAGCTTCAACAACGTCTCTTTTGATGTGCTGGCAATCAACAACGTCTTTTTCACACCTCTATATAAAGAAGTGAAGACTTGAAGATTTCCAAGAGACTCACACAATTTTACCAGAGTCAAACCTCTGTTGAAATTGTTTTACATCAAAGTTCACTTAATTTCTTAACAACTTTCATATCTTAGAAATTCTAGAGTCTTAAGAGTCTTATCTGATTTGTATTTGTGAACACCACTGACTGTATATCAAATGTTCAACCTCAAACAATTTTCTTTGTAATTCTGTTTGAATAGAAGTCTCTTGCAGTTTTGCTTGAGCTAAGAAGTCTCTTGATTTTGTTCTTGAGCAGAGGAAATCTCTTGCAATTGTGCTTAAGTAGTTTGAAGTCTCTTGCTATTGAGCTTGAGCAATTGTAATCAAATACTGATTTTAGTGAACTCTCCTTGGAAAGGCAAGGAGGAGTTGACTACTTCCAGATTATGGAAGGAACCACTATAAATTGCTTTGTGTCTTTCTTCTCTCTCTCTCTCTCTACTTATCCGCTGCATTAGACTCTGAATATTGCATCAGAACCTGAACTCTATCAGCTTCTGATCAGTGACTTCAGTTTTAGGAGAAGAAAATGAAACCACAATTCAACCCCCCTTCTTGTGTTTTTCTCACCTTCATTCTCAACTACGATCGTGTCACTTCCCTCATTCCTCTTTATGGATAGTGGTATTCTAAACATGTAACATGAGTTTTGTGCATCATTGTCTAGACCTATTACATTTTGCCTCAATATGACACCCTGGTGACTCACATACCACGTTAGTTTCCTTGAGAAAGAATCAACTTCCCTAGCTTGGCTACTCTAGTAATTTCCTAACCTTCCCTCGGTTGGGAGTCTTTCCTTGCCAAAAACTCAATCACATGTTTGCTGATATCAGCTAACAATATATTTATTTTTAGATATAAATGGATTATGATGTTTAAATTCCATCAAGTCTCTCATAAGTATCAAATGAAATATAAATATACCTGAGGTACATAGGACACCACCTTGATTTCTTTCGAAAACCCAAAATTTCAATGTTAACGGCTGCTTCACCGACATCGACTTATGGTTGACATCATCATTAGGAAAAGGGAACCCATCTCCAACATCTAGTGTTGGACCCACCTTATTCAACCTATAAGTGCCTCTTTTAGTCTCTAATTTCGTGTTCCAATTCAATCTTTGAAATGCGATGACAAATCATTGATGTGGGTGTTGTACTTGACAAAAATTAGAGAGCATTAAGAACAACAAACTAATAATCAAAACACTTAAGAGTTCTAGTCATTACACCTCCATCCAAAACCTTAGAACATTAAATATATGAATCATTTATCGTAAGACTTTCTTTTAGATATCTTAAGACTTATACATCATTTCATTTATTTGGCCAATTTTTATCTAATGTGGACTAACCACTCCCGCTTGAATCACAAATTTGCACATATGATGAGTTTATTACTTTATTATTCAAGATATTTATAGTTGAAAAGATGTTAGAATTAGTTAATCAAACCGAATAAATAGATGAAGTATATAAAGGCGTGAAAGGGTAGCAAGGCAATGTGCATAATCATATTAAGGCAAGTCAAGTCTTTGTCCACAACCATAAGAAACCGTAATAGCAGCTGCTGGAGAATGGATTATTTCTCTTGATGTCGATAGAGGTGACATCCATCCACCCATACCCTAAACCCAATGATCTAATGCTAATGAAACTAAATGTGTTATTTCTTTATCTTGATGTCATAGATGATGCGGGTCATGCATATTTCTCTTGTGTGGAAAGTGACCACTCACCGTTCAAATAGTCTTTTGGTTTCAAATATTAGTGGTATACACTAACTGGTTGTTAGGATTTGACTTTGTCTTTAAATGTTGATATATTTTGTTTATAAATTGGTCTCATATAATTACTAAACTCTTTCTTCATCTCCAAGATATATACGTATATATCTTGCAAAAGGAAATTCTACAAATTTATTATTAGTTTATTCGTTTGGTTTCTTCCACGTTACTCTTTTTTACACAAGTACACAACAAAATCAACATTTTGATCACAAATTTTTCACACTTTATGCAAGCATTCAACCAAAGATATATGCCAAAAATTTGCTACTTGTTGACGACTCTCCACTTTTGGAATGGGAGCTATAAAAGTGTTGTTGATGCATTTCCTCAATCTGCCATTATAATGAAACTAATTAAAAAAAACTCAACAATTCATCTTTTAGGCCCATTTAAAATGCCTTGATCAACCCAAAATTAATCTCATCCGACCCCGGACTTTTGAAGCTTGTGACAATCACAAACTGCATGTTTTATCTTTAATGGTAAAGGGTTTAATAATATCCCCTCTCTTCGACATACTCAATGACTTAAAGTTAAAATTTTCTACTTCAGGTCGATCAATATTACCGGCCTAAAAATGTGATTGAAAGTGATGAAATACAACACTGCGAACATTCTCCATCCTTCCACCCAAAATGTTGAACAAGGGTATCAATAATGGGAACGTCTTCTTGCATACAATTTGACTCTGAATAATAGTTTGTCTCTCTATCTCATCATGAACTAAACATGCATCATCGTCTTAATTTTTTAAAATACTCATCTGCAAATACTTTTTTTAGGGAACCTATATGCAAATACTTTAAATGTTAGAATGTGATTAGATTTACGTGTAAAATTATTTTACAATGTTAGTGCATCAAACTTTAATTCTTATCATAATTTGTCTTTTGAAATACACCAAGATATTTTTTCGACAAGACGAAATATATTCTAATCTATTAAAATAATAGTCAACAAAAAAAAAAGTTATAATAAAAATGGAAAACCAATCCTTATTTATTAATTTTGTTAGATCTACAATAACTTAACCTAATAATTTCCCTCTAAAATGCTGCATTAGGTTAGCAGCAATTTAACCTAACAAATTTCATCTAAAATGCAGCGCACCAATTGAACCTAACAAATTCCTCTAAATTGTAGCAGTCCTTAATATTTCTCCTCATTGGTGAGTTTTTCATTCCTATCATGTTGTGTCATCGTTTGTATATATCTATTGTTTCTGTAGACTTTTTTTTGGACAAGTTATTGTACACTTATTTAACACGTTTACAAACATAATACCCTAATTTTCATGCAAACTCGGCTACCCTAATTTCCATGCAAACTCAGCTATATATAGCAAACCCTAAACCGTGTTTCTCTAAAAAAAAAACCTTAAACCGTGGTAAATTACACACACAGACGAAGAATCATATATTTTGATATTTTGATTTTTGCAAATGGAAGGACGTGACCTTACAACTTTCCTCTCATACCACTGCTTAACTGGTATTCTAATTTAACATGCATTTTATCGATATGCATATTTTTTTTAGAATTGGAATATCCTTTTTGCGTTTTTTGTTTTTAGTTTGAGATGTTTACACCAATTTTTGCAGTCTTCCTATTTAGTTTTATCGCAATTTCTTGGTCTATTATCTAAGGATTCAGATTGTGTCGTGTAATGGCATGTTTTTTGAACTTAATCTGAATTTTGTTTCGTTCAAAACTTTATTTTGTTGTTAGCCTTTATTTCCTATGCATACTTAATGTTAACTTGTGCCCTTAAGGCACAAGTTAATGTATCAAATATAGAAATAGTTTATTGGAATGCGTTCATTACATTTAATATTTAACTTTTTAATGAATTGAATGCACACAATTTTAGAGAATATTTCTTCTTTTGGGTTTCTTAACATTTGCCCGAAGGGCACAAGTTAACACTACCCTTATTATTTCTTTCTTTGCAAGCAAAATTGTGCAACTGTGAATGAATTTTGAGGTGAGAATCACCTTTCCTTGGATCGGATTGCATATAGAGGAAGGGGAAAGTGATTCTGCAACAATACTTGGTGGTTTTTTATTTTGTTAAATAAGTAGTCATTTATTTTATTGGTGGTCATTGTTTTTAACTAATAATATCATCATCAATTCAATTGTATTAATAATTATGGAACAACTGCTCAAAAAGAATTAATTATGGAACAAAATGTCTACGCAGGTGTTGTTTTATTAGATAGACACCTAAAAAAGCATGTTTTTCGAAGCATATAACTTAAGTAATGGTTTTTGCATTGTTATTAGTAGTGTTTCGCAATTTCTTGGTCTATTATCTAAGGATTCAGACTGTTGTTAATCCTTTAACAATAAACCCGTGCGATGCACGGGTCAACAATCTAGTGTAAATATAAAAACATATTTACTTTTTTCTTTCTCATACTTATTTTTGATTCTGCGTATTTGTAAAAAATATAGATTATCAATAGTAACCACATATTCATCATAACTTTTTTTTTTTTTAATGAATATTCACCATAACTAGTCCCATTTTTATATTTTTTTTTTATCAATTTCGGGATTTAGATTCTTTGCATTGAATATTTTCTCAAGTTTTCTCCTTTTTCAATCTCCATAATTTACGTCTTTTATTAAATTGGAGAACAATCGAACCTGATACATTGAAGATGAACACACTTCAATGTCTGAAGTCAACAACATCGGACTAACCCAAACAAGTTCTCTTTAAGAACCTTTAATCGTAAGTTTATATGAAAATATGTGTATTCAATGCATTGGGATTTGTAATATTTAGCTTTTTGATCAGTAAGTTTATATGAAAATCTGTGTATTCAATGCATTGAAATTTGTAATATTTACTTCACCCGTTTTAAAATACACGTCACAGTAATTTTTATCAATTTTATTGAACTGTTTCTAAATTTGGAATCTTTAAAGAGTGACCGGAGACATTCATTAAAGAATAATTGAACTTGGATCAACTCATTCCCCTTATCGTTCTCAATGCTTCTCTTATTTATGTCTATCTCTCTTAATCTTATTTTTTTTATCCTCTCACTAATATTTAGAGAGAGATACATACAACTTGGTAAAAGAGGAAGAAGGAGAGAATGAGGGAAAGGAGATGACCAAATCCAAGATAATTTGTTTCGGGAAAAAGCAAATTCCTATTTTCAACCCTTGATGGCCAAATCCACAACTTGCATTTTATTCTATTTTATGTTTATCCGTTGTTCATAATTCTTTTAAATCTTGTTTTATCGTTTTAAATTTTACCAATTGCATGCATGTTAATATTTTCAAGTTAAGGTTTCTTGTGGAGCAGAGATAGAAAAAATAGAAGACTATTTGATGATGTCGATATCTAACTCTTGGGAAAAATGTTTAGCAAATCTTGTTATTAATTGTTTATACGAAACAAGTAGTAGATAATTTCTGTGAGAGAGCTAAGTTGTTAACTGTTGTCGGATTTTGACTTCTAAGTTAGCTAAAAGATTGAAATAAATAGCCAATTAGTTAGATTGCGTGCATTGATGAAATCAAACATGCATCACTAACTCGGCTTGGCGGTTCGAGTTAATAAGCTTACTTTTCATATGTTTCATTAATGCAATCTCATTCATACGTTTTCTAGTGAATTTAACACAAGAGTTTGCAACAAAATGAAAAATATATACCATATTTTTTTTTTTCCAAATAATTTAGTAGTTAGAAATTCATAATTTTAACATAAATAAATGAGATGTTCGTGGTTCAAACTTTGACCCCTATATATATTATATAATATCTTTAACAACTGCGATAAAAGTTCATATGAACTAAAATATATACTATTTAGTAATACGGGTCTAAAATTAGAAACACTCGTAGAAGTTTGTTTGAGTGTTAGGAATTCTGTTGGGAATTCAATTTGTAATTCAATTTTTTTTAATATTCCTCCACTTTTGTAAGAGAAAGGGACCCTAATAGTAGTCAGGAGTTTGGTTGGTAAATTATAATAGTTCCGTCTAAAAATCGAACTTGAATTCTATCGAATAACTTGTTTGGTGAAACTCATTAATCACTTGATTCCAATCACTTAATTTATTGAAATCCAATTTACAATAAATGTTAGTGAGCGCAAGATCAATAATCCAATACACAACTAACCTTACATCGATTACGCATAAAGGGTATCTAATTTTTTTTTTTTAATCCGAAAAGTTATGTAATTGTAATAATGAATGAAGTTAGACAAATGTTAACTTGTGACTTAAGAACATATGTTAAAGAACTCATTATAGAAATATACTCGTGCTCATAGACTTTGTTTGAGAGTTTGGAGGGGAGGGGGTAGAAGGCTTTGGAGGGGTTGGAAATATAGCGGAAAATGTTAAAATCTTTCATATTTTTTGAAAGAGTATTATAAATTAATGTTTATGATAAATATATTTTAATTTTAAAAATATTATAACTATTTAGACTAAATTTGAAGAATTAATGTAAACCTCTAAATTTCCACAAAACTCTCCTCCAATACAATTTTTTAGTTCCCCCAAATGAGGAAGATTTTGTATGATAAAGAGATGAAACCCCAAAGTCTCCCCCTCTTAATGTCTTATATTTCTTCCACTTGCTCCTTTTTTTTTCCTTTCAAACCCTTCTAATTCCCTCCAAACTCGCAAACAAAACCTTAGGGCACAAATTAACAATTTCCATGAAGTTATTTAAAAAAAATCGTTAGACCCTCTTCTTCTCGTTAATACAAACATACATACTTACTATACCAAGTCTGATAGAGGTAACGTGTAATACCAAAAACAAAACAATACCACAATGCCAAGATCGACAAGTTTGTTCCATTAGTGATGCGTTGAGTCCTCCATCATGTAGTGCATAATACCAATGCCCGTCTAGATCCAAACACACAATGTTTGGGTCTTTAATGAGAGCTCAACCTCAATTCTGGTGGGAATAGGGATACCCTTGCGACTCTCCTGGACAAAAACCTAGACATTTGAGTCTAGTTTCGAGAATTTCTAAGGGTAACAAGAAAATAAGAATATGCAACATCATAAAAAGGGAATAGAAGATAAATATACATATTTTAGGGCACAAACAAGCACATGACATATATATACCCCCGAGTCACCATTATCACCATGCACGTAAGTCGTAACCATATATGTAGTGACCTTATTCGTGTATAGCCATATATAGGCTAGAACCTAACAAAGACGTTCAAACAATAAAGTTGAATTCACCACAATGAAAATGATAAGTGAGTTCTAAAAAACATACATCAAACAATTATTATCAATAAGAGTTTGTCTCTACCATTTGCTCATTAGGTTTTTTGAACACATACCTTTCATATATTAATTATGCATTATTCCTACCAACTGAGTAAAGCTCACGAAGACAAATTGAACTTAATAATAGTAGAAAGGAGTTGGAGATAAGTTTCACTTTAATTTAAACATTTTAACTATTAATTTTTAGTTATTGAATTCTTCCACTTTAATGTGAACAAATTCATTCTAATATTCTTCTCCAAATTCCTGAGCAACATATAGCCTTAAATCCCATAATTCCTTAGCAAGTTTAAAATCAATATTAAGCAATAGGTACAAAAAACCTAAGTTGGTTTATCTCCACATCTATTTTTATACCACAAAGTCATGAATTCAATATCTCAGGCATTCATAGATTCCACACCATGAATAGTAAGTCAATTTTAAGGTGGCCAAACAATAAAAACATTAAGCATAAAGATAAAGAAAACAACTCATATAACTTCATTCAAATAACCAGAGATTAAATCAAAAATTAGGGGTCTACTTAAATTAGCTTATAAAATAGCATTATATAAGCTCATAAAAATAAGTTAGAAACTCTTGTAAGAATGACACTGATCAAACATGTCTTTTTTAATCATACGAGCATATAATCTATAAGCTATAAGTCATAAAACTCAATTTTATATCTTTTCAAACAGGTGCATGATCTTTTAGGACTCCATCATAAACACTCTATAACTTCCCCTTAAAAAAAAAACTAGGTGTTTGTTTCATGGATTGCAAATTTATTCTCAGGAATGTGACATTGGGAATCCTTGGTTCCCATGTTTGTTTCAAGTTTTCATAAATTATGTTTAGGTATATTTTATGGGAATTTCTACTGTACACCCGCAAATTACGGTGTATCGGTACTCTCGCTTACAATTTTTATAAATTAACTATCATTTTTATGAATAAAATAGGTGTTTGTTGACATATATATTTTAGAAAATATCATTTTATAAGAAAA
>Ga0228710_1010880_pt1 | contig 11996 bp, 9 predicted proteins | sample MedpolnodulmetaG_FD_177995 | JGI IMG/M metagenome (GOLD analysis project Ga0228710, IMG submission 177995) | Root nodule microbial communities from Medicago polymorpha collected in Santa Monica, California, United States - pink nodules | ecosystem: Host-associated > Plants > Roots > Nodule...
TGATTGACAAAAAAAAAAAAGAGTAGTTAATATAATTTTGAAATTTGAAAAATGATATATAAATAGATACAATTTTTCTCTCAAAAAAAGACAATTATAAATAAGGGTCGTGGTAATAAGTGCCTTAGGACACTTGTTAGAAGTTCAAAAATGAAAACAATTGTTAAATTTTATGTAAAAAAAAGTTGTTTTTTAATCTTTCAATGTTGAATTTACCATTTTCAAAGTTTCTACTTTGAGTTTCTTAACAAGGTTGTTAACATTTCCCTGTAAATAAACAGAGGGAGTTCTAACCGTGTTTAAGACCGAACTAACAAAAATCCGAGTCTAATAAAAGGAGCTATACTTTTATAACATAGCGAATTAATTAAGGTTTAAATTTTGGTTAGGTGTTTTATGTTAAATTTTAAGATAGTTATTTACGAGGAAGGAAAAAGTCTTCTTCTCTCCAATGACATCATATATACTTTGATGACCCTAATTATACACAATATTTTTTTTAAAGGAAAAATAGCGCAGTAGTCTATATGGTAGTAATGACATAACTATGTTGACACTTCAAACCTAACATCTATAATATGCGGCATACTAATTGGACTGGAATAAGGTCTCAACCCATATCTCCATTCTTGCCTAAACCCAATGGCTTGGGGAGCAAGGTTTAGCCGGCCCCTAAGCAAATATTTAGGAGCAAACTATGCTTTAGCAACAAGCGCAATGAAACTTTAAATTTCTCTTATATATAGAGGTCGATAACTAACCCTAAACTCAATCACTTTGCCCTCCAAATTCTACATACGCAGGGCCTAGGGTTTGGTGCATCACCTACTAGGTCTAACTCCCACTTCTTGACATGAACACTGACGTCATATTTGGACAAAGGCAAACCTTTCCCTGCCACACATCCATCATCTTCTCCGACGAAATTTGGCAAGCAACGAGAGCCTCCAAAAAGTTCTGACGATCCTCTCAACTGCACGTTTGTTTTTCATTCAATGGTCAATCATTGAATTCGATTTCTTAGTTTGTTTGGAGTATGATTAATGTAATTAATTTCTATTTCTTGGTTTGTTGGTGAAATAAAACCACCGTTGCTGTAAACCAAACGAACGAGTCAAATTAACACATATAGACCACCCACTCGAATCACATGACATATAGCCTGTCAATCTTTACAATTTTTTTTTGGTTGATAGACGAAATAATAAGAGTCATTAGAAACTCACACACAATTGAAGGAGCTGGAGTTCGAACTCAATCACAACATCCAACTAACAATTTTGACATTTTTGTCATCTAAGTTAGGACTTGGGAACAACTTTACAACTTTTTTAGTTATGACTTTAACTTGTTATATTAATTCTAATAATAAAATGGACGATTGATTATTATCCTAACTTGTTATCTATATGCTTTGTAAACGTAAAAAAAATTCTTCATATATGCTTGTACTATGTTTGTTTGAATGTCCTCACAAGCTTGCTACCCTTTAAACTTCCGGCTCATGATCTTGACAAACGCTCCGTTGCACCAAATTAGCAGTGGAACTTGAATTTATAAACAGCTCCATCTTGTTTTAAATATGCAATAGACTCAGTCTTCAGGGCATGATGAATTTATTAACATGTCCAATATTTTACGTCTTCAGGGCACCACTAAAGTTGGTTCTCGACAACATTTTGTCTTATTAAAAGGACAAAATATCTTCTTATCTGATATTGTCCAGCACATGGCGCTTCATTTAACTGATAAAATTGGCTCTCGAGTTGATTATGGTGCATGAACAACGAATAAAGTGTGAAAAATCTTCTTTCAAGATCTCACATTTGATTTTTCTTAATATCAATTTTGATGGACTAGTTTAACTTTAAAAAAAAAAATAAACAATCCAAAAAGACCGAGCTGCTACTTGAGGAGCCAAAAAGCTAACAAGTCACCAACAAAAAGACAACCGATGTCAAATTACCTCATGAAGCCAACGAGAATCTCTAAAGAGCGAAATCAAAGAACAAGATGATTAAAAGCTCATCACGGCATCCAACTCTCCTGACTAGGAGTAGTTGGTGTTAAAGCTCACCCAAATAAAGAGACAAATAAGAAAGCCTCCGCCAGGGGATCAAACACCGATAAGACTCTCCCAAAGGATCGAACACCAGAAATCGGAAAGACTCTCCCAAGGAATCGAGCGCTAATAAGACTCTCCCAAGGGATCAAACACAATAAATCAAAAAGACTCTCCCCATGAGGGGATCAAGTGCTAATAAGACTCTTCCCAAGGGCATCCCAAAAGGGGAGGAGTTTGCACTATCAATCTCTTCCCAACATAAGGAATGAATCATCTGCAATGCATTTAACTTTAGTAAGGGAAATCATTACATTTGAAAGTTATGAAACTTGATCCTTATGCTGCTTGTGTCAATGAAATTTAGCCACACTAGTTAAAAATAAATAACGCAGCTTGGTGGCTAAGACATTTTGAAGCATATCGCGCCCTTACATGCCTAGTGCTTGGGGTTGGTAGATTCGTTATAAATTATGGTCTGATTACCTCAAATTGGTCCTTAAAGTACTACTCACATTCATGTTTCATGCTTGGGGTTGTGGACTAGGCTATGAACTTGACCCATCTCACATATGGGATTGAACCATGCTAAAACTATTGATTCTTAAGCATTTCATCCTTTCAGACTTCATATTTTGGGAACTGTGGAATGGACTATGGACTTGGCTTATTGCACATATGGGTCGACCAAGGTTAAACCTACCGACTCTTACGCATTTCACCCTTTAAGCTTGATTAAGGTCTCGATCCATATCCCCTTTGTCACTTAAACTCAATGGCCGAACTAAAGAATCCATCATCCGAGACTTATATATATATATATACTCCTAGCTTGGGGAGCAAGGTGGAGCCAACCTAAGTGAAGATTTAAAAGCAAGGAAACAATGATTTAGGAGCAAGCAAGGAAACCCTAAACTTCTCCTCTATGTATAGAGTTTCCTTGTTACTAAATTGTCTGTTTAAAAATCTTACCGGAAAATGTTGATTCATACGTGATTTGTTTTACTTTTATTATTTCTGTCATTTCATTCCAATTTTCCATGATGCACAAAATATATCTAAAAAGGTAATGTCAATTGTCGATGTTCAAGACTAGTCCAAGAGGGCGGCCACTAAATCAAGGGTTTTAGGTCCCCACATTTTTTAGGCCTCAAATTAGCCCCCCAAATCTTTTTCGCTTTAAATATATTTTCGCAAATTAAATTCTTTAAACATTTTTTAGCGTAGCTTGGTTAAATGGAGATTTGTAGACTTGTAGTTCATGTTGCAAGTTTAATCTCAAAGGCATCAAATTTTTATACCACGCAGGGTTTGACTCAAAAAAACGTATTGTAAACGACACAATTCATCATGCATCACTCACTATCTTACAACTAGTGGTTTGAAGCTTCATTAGTTGCTATATAATTGATTGTAAACTCAAAAGCAGAACAAAATTTTTACTAAAAATCTAGTGGTTAATTTGTTTTAAGCCAGTGATTAACGTTATTTTTTCAATGCTTTTTGTAATGCTTGAATGATAATTAATTAAAAATTGCTCTTCTCCCAACATAAAACGTTCACTCCCAACCAAACTATCCAAAATACCCCCGCGTGAGTTAACTCACGCAGGTGTATACCCCATCGTGACTTAAGTCACGCTCGCTACCTGACTTAAGTCGGCATGAGTTAACTCATGCTGGGTTCTGTTATAAAAACAGAACAGCTTCCTCGGAATTTCTAAAACTCCATTGGCGGTTTTGATCAAGAAAGTTGTGATTTTCTCCCACCGCCATCAACGCCAATTATAATCACAGAATCAAGTAAGTGCTTATTATCCTATTTCATTGCCTTTTTTTTTAATTGAATTGTTAGACTTTTTGGATAAATTGTCACATATTTAGGTTTTGTTGATTTTTAATTTTATGATGTTAGATGTTTATGATTTGATTGAATTGTTAGATGTTGATTAGAATAGAATTGATTGAATTGTGGTAGAAATTGTTAGGAATTGTTAGGAATAGTTTGAAATTGTTAGGAATTTGTGGTAAAATATTTAGGATTAGAGTAGGTTTTGATATGATGTTTGCATTGTGTAGATATGCTGCTTAATTAAAAAAAAAAGGTTAGAAGAAGAAAGCAAAAACCACTGGGACATGACACAGTATCGAATGTGAAGGAACCGGACAAAAAAGCAAGGTGAATGTGCCCGTGTACAATTTCAACAAGATGAGACAGAGCAAAAGAACCTGTTATTTTGGTCCGCAACCAAAAGCAGGTGCCCCCAGAACTATTGAAGACAACCCAATTGACTTCAGTGACGAGTGAGATGATTAAATAAAATGGTTTGTAATGTCTTGATTTGTTGGATTCTTTTTTTTTTGATATGCTGCGCATTTTGGTATTGAATAAATTTGAATAAAGTTGCGTATAGAATAAATTTGAATGAAGTTGCATATTGAATAAATTTGAATAAAGTTGCGTTTTGAATAAATTCGAATAAAGTTGAGTATTGAATAAATTCGAATAAAGCTGTACAAGTACACGAAATCAATTCAAAAAATACACAATTTTATTTAGTTTTAATTTCATCTACGCTATATTACATTCTCCCTAAATATGTGGTATCATCATGATGTTGGGTTTAAATTATATTCTTGAAAGTTTGCCGAAAATGTCGGCATTGAAGTGTCTTATACTTTGGGTAGGGATTTCCAGCATCTTTTGAAAATTCAAAAGAATGAAGAGAACAACACATGTATTCTACCGAATCAACTTTATAGGTTACCACATCGAATCCCTTCATGTAGGATGAGTAGCGACGCACAATAATGCATTCCAATACATTCTTTTGAACTTAATTCTACTGCACTACCAACTGACAAGTTTCAATTGACAGAGGAGCATGATCAAGCACAAAACAACATCCTAGAGGTGCATTCCCTTACGTCCTACTCATCCTATAGAAAGAAATTCGATGTGAAAACATATACAGTTGATTCGGCAAAATACATGTTGTGTTCTCTTCATTCTTTGACTTTTTTTAAGTATCTTGCAAATCTCTACACTAAGTATAAGACACTTCAATGCCGACATAGTCAACAAACTAACAAGACTTAAACTTAAATTCCAACAAACTAAAGACACTACATAATAATGATGCTACCTAAACATAATCTTGTGGCAGAATTAAACTCTTCAGAACATCTTCAGACGATTTCAGCAACGTAACTTCCATCTCAATCCAACATGTGGTGCTGACGATATATGAAGAACATGCTTCTCACGCAGTCAAAACATTATCTTTTAGGTCTACAAATAACTGGGACGTGCATACTAAAGGTCCTCCACCCTCCTCGTGTCTCTAGGGTTGAGTCCTTGATTGATTTCATTCAGTTGATCCTTCAGATCCTTTAGCGTGACATCAACCTGGACCTTTAACAAATGAGGGTTTCCACTGTTTAAACATACTTGAGCTTTGAACAAATTGTCCATTGTTTCAGATCTACACCATAAGAAATTAAACAATCAATGAAAAATTCATTCAAACATTTCATCAAATACTTGGAGTGCAAATTATACATAAACCCTAAAACTCATAACTACAACATAAACATGCAAGCATCTAAATAATTAAGCAATATAAGTCATTTACATGTAAACATTGTATCATTTCTTGCCAAAAAAATCAAAATTTAAACAAACCCTAAAACTAAAAAAAATCTAATAATTTAAGAGGAAAAATCTAACATATAAACATAAAAGGTTAATGGTGTTTGATTATGAAAACTTACTTGTTATTGGAGTGTGGTTTCATTTGAACTTGAAAGAATTTTGAATTTGGGTGATTTGAGAGAGATTTTGGAGATTTTAGATGTGAAAGAGGAAATGAGCTACTACCTAATCTTTAAAAGGACACGCAGCGCGAGTTAACTCGCGCTATGTTCAACGTCAATTAACTCACGCAGGAATAACGTAGTGTGAGTTAACTCACATTGTGTTTAACACTTGCGTGACTTAACTCACGATAGGGGCATTTTCGAAAGTGCAGTTGGAAGTGAGCAAAGAGTGATGGGAGAAGAGCAATTTAATTAGGTTAGATCATTATACTGTATTTGGCTACTATTACTACCTAAATAAATAGAATGAAGATTTACATATTTCAGTATTACTGTTTGTATCCTCCTTTTTGGTTTTCACACCCCTTCACCTCTTTTTTTTTCCTTTCTAAATGCTCTCTTGCACACATCCCTCACACTCTCAATCGTATATCGATGTGTTCTGTTTAGCGCTGAACCAACCTTTCTTGCGGTTAGATATCAAATTTGTCATAATATTGTGAAGTTAAAATTTGAGGCTTAACTTCAGACATGTGGTTTATCCTTTTTCACTGCCAGAATAGAACATACATTAAGAAAAATTATATCCAACATCTAACGAAAACATGAACGGATTAAGAGAGAGGCAAGCATGGTTTGCAGCCCCCTCCCCTTTCAAACACATATTTCCAACTACCAAATAGGAGAACATATCGATGAATACTAGTTTCTTTAATTTTGCCTTTGTTAAGGAGTTTTGGTTCTTGTTAAAAGATGAGGTCCAGATAATGTTTGATCAATTTCAAGCCAATGAAGTGTTGCCAAAGGGTATGCTAGCTTATTTTGTTACTTTAATTCCAAAAGTCTCATCCCCGTTGGAGTTGAAGGAGTATGTGTCTTTATAAATTATAAGCAAAGGTGTTGGCTAGGAGATTGGCGGCCGTTATGAATTCTATTATTTCTCCATCACAATTGGCTTTTCTAAAGGGGAGGAATTTGGTGGATGGAGTGTTGGTGGTGAATGAACTGGTTGATTATGCTAAGAAGACTAAAAAGGAATGTTAGATTTTCAAGGTGGATTTTCAGAAGGCATATGATTCGATGGATTGGGGTTTCTTGGAATATATGATGCAAAGAGTAGGGATGTGTGAGAAGTGCGTGGCATGGATAAAGGCGTGTGTGTGGAGGGAGTATGTCCGTGCTTGTAAATGGTAGTCCGACGGATGAGATAAGCATCCATAGAGGGCTTAAGCAAGGGGATCCACTAGCGCCTTTCTTGTTTTTGTTGGTGGCGGAAGGCTTTAGTGGTTTGATGAGGAATGCGGTGGCCGCGAATTTGTTCAATGGCTTTGATTTTGGTGGGAGTAATTTGGTAATTTCCCATTTGCAATATGCGGATGATACTCTTTGCATTAGAAAGGCGTCGGTTCAAAATCTTTGGACTATGAAGGCGGTTCTTCGAGGTTTTGAGATGGCTTCCGGTTTGAAGATTAATTTCTCCAAAAGCTCGTTGATAGAGGTTAATGTCAGTTAGGAGTTTATGGCAATGAGATGTGATTTCTTGAATTTTAGTGAGGGTTGCCTATCGTTCAAATACTTGGGTCTTCCGGTGGGGGTAAATTCGAGAAGTATGTCAACTTGGGACCGTTGGTGGAGACCTTAGGAGGGAGGTTGAATTCGTGGAGTAATCAGTATATTAGCTTGGGTGGTAGAGTTGTGCTTCTTAATTCGGTGCTTAATTCTATGCCTATTTACTATTTATCCTTTTTAAAGATGTTGGTGCAAGTGTGGAGGAGGGTTCTTAGGATCCAAAGATAATTTCTTTGGGGTGATGGGGGTGGGGGCAAGAAGATTAATTGGGTGAGATGGAAGTCAGTGTGTAAACAAAAAACGAATGAGGGCTTGAGGGTGAAGGATATAAGGGTGATGAATATTAGCTTGTTGGCAAAGTGGCGGTGGAAGTTGCTTGAAGGGGAAGAAGCGTTGTGGAAAAGAGTGTTAGTAAAGAAGTATGGGGAGGGTGTCTCAAGTTTGTTGGATGGGAGTAACTTGGTGTGGCCGAGATTCACGTCTCTTTGGTGGAAGGAAGTGGTTAAACTAGGAGACTACGGTGGCCTCGATTGGTTTAATTTGGTGGTTGATAGAAAGGTGGGAAACGGGTCGGCTACAAGTTTTTGGAATGATAGGTGGAGATGAGATAAATGCTTCCGTTTAAAGTACCCAAGACTTTTTTTGATTTCAAATCAAAAGGAGGCTTTGATATGGGAAATGAGGGAGATTTCGTAGGTAGGTCCGGGGTGGAAATTCCTTTGGAGAAGGCACCTTTTTATGTGGGAGGAGGAGTTACTTTTAAGTCTTAGAGAGGACTTGGAAGGGATGGTGTGGTCTCAAGAAGCAGATGTTTGGAGGTGGAGGTTGGAAGATTCGGGAGTTTTCACGGTGAAGTCAGCTTATATTAGTTTAGAAGAGGTAGTGTTGAGCGAAGATAGGTGGCGGGAGGATGAAAAAGGTGTTTTTAAATGTCTTTGGAAAATTCCGGCACCTTCTAAGGTAGTAGCTTTTGGTTGGAAGGTTTTTCTTAATCGCATTCCTTCTAAGGTTAATCTTGTCTTGCGACATGTGCTACCTCATGAAGAATCATCTTTGTGTGCGGTGTGTGCAAGGATGGAGAAAACTTCGCTACATATCTTTCTTCATTGTGATTTGGCCATATCGGTGTGGTTGAGAATTATGTTGTCGCTTGATTGTCTCTTTCTCACCCCCTCCAAATCTCTTTGTACATTGGGAATGTTGGGGAGGGTGGGAAAGAAACAAGAAGGTCAAAAGGGGCATTGACTTATTTGGCTTGCAACGAATATGGGTGTTGTGGAAGGCTTGGAATGACAACATTTTTAACCGAAAAATTCCCATCTTGGACGATATTGTGGAGGAAATCAAAGCCCTTTCTTGGAGATGGGTGTTTAGTAGGACGCAATTCCAGATTTGTCTAATTTATGAGTGAAATTGGGACCCTATTTCGTGCCTTGGAAGGGTTGGGAGCAGGCACTGATGGCTGTTGTTAGAGTGTTTTGGTTTCGGTTCTGGTGTGGGATGTTGGTACGTTGTTGATGGTGTCAACAATGTCGATGTTTGGTTGAGTTTCAGTAGCTGCGCTGCTGGTTTTTTGTGTACAGCTGTGCTGCCTGGGTTTAGCAGCTGCGCTGCTGGTGCTGTTTTGGAGGGGCAGTCCAGCTTTTGCCTTGTGGTGTGGGTCCTGTGTAGTCTTCTGTTTTGGTGCAGCAGCTGTGCAGTTCGAGTGGAGGCTGCTCTTTAGCCGGTTCGGTTGTCTAGGTGTTGACGCAGGGGTATGCTTGTGGTTTTGTCATAGGTATATGCTTGTGTCATTACTCTTTTGGGTTGTTCCTTTGTTTAGGGGTGGTTTTTAAGGGGTTTCTGTTCGAGCCGGTGTTTATGTGGCAACCGATTTCCCCTTGTTTGTATTTTTTTTTCACCCGAGCTTATTAGTGCTTCTTGCACGGGCTTGTTGGTTAATAATATTTGCCGATTCAAAAAAAAAAAAGAGTTAATTAAGTTTTTAGTCCCTACAAATATACTAAATTTCGTTTTTAGTCCTCATAAAAAAATGACAAATTTTGGTCGCTATAAAAAAAATTTAGCACGTAGTTTTAGTCCCTGTTAAATTAAAATTTGTTTAATTATGCTTAAACTTCTAAATTTTTCAAAGATTTTTTTTACATACATGTTCATAACATCGTAAGACACTCTTTTATAAAATCTTTTAGTTTTTAAACATGTAATGAATTAAATATGAATTTTTCTAAACGCCAAATTTTCAAGATTATATTAATGAAAATTTGGACCTACTAATAAAATTTTGAGCTACTTTTTTTTCGGAGGAACTTTGTATAATGTTCTAAATAAGTGTGTAAAAAATATGTTCAAAATTTACAAGTTTAAGCACAATTAAGCAAATTTTAATTTTACACGGACTAAAAGTATGTGTTGGTCCCTGTTAAATTAAAATTTGTTTAAATATAATTAAACTTTTATATTTTTAAATGATTTTTAACAGACATGTTAAGAACATTATAATAATCTCTTTTATAAAAAATTAGAATTTTTTAACATGTAATGAATTAAATATAATTTTTTTGAACGCCAAAAATTCAAGATAAAACTTACGAAATTTTTGAGCTAACTTATTGCGGAGAAACGTTTTATAATGTTTTGAACAAGTATGTAAAAAATCATTAAATTTTTTTAAATTTTAAGCATAATTAAACAAATTTTAATTTAACAGGGACTAAAATTACATGATGAAAATTTTTATAAGGACCAAAATTTATCGAATTTTTTATGAGGACTAAAAACGAAATTCAGTGTATTTACAGGGACTAAAAACTTAATTAACTATTCTTTTTAAGAAACAAATGAATACTAGTGTTATTTTGTTAACATAAATTAATATAATATAACTTTTATGTAATATCAACATAAAATAGTTCTATAATATCCAATTAAATCTCATTATTTAGATATGTCATGATATTATTTTTAAAAATACATATAAAAGTATATAAACGGTGAAATGTGATTAGATATATGTATAAACTTCCTCTTAAAAAAAAGGTGTATGTGTAAATTTAATTTTTTCAAATATATGTGTACGCAATAAATACTTTGATACTGCGAGGATAAATAACTATACTTTCCCATATGGTAGATTTTTTAATGTTTTAATTCTCAAGATTTAGAGATTATGATGTGACACATGAACATGTGACATTTTATGTTGATTGTCCATCATATGATTGTCACCTCAAAATCCAAACTCGTTAAATAACTTATACAACATAAACTTTATATGCAACTTTTTTTTGAATAGATGTACATAATGACAAAGCCAATATAATCTCACCCATATAATTTGGTTCGAGAGTTTTGGATGAGAGGAAAGATTTTTAATTTGATGTGTTTGGTTCAATTTTTAGAAGGGGAGGGGAGCAAATTTTATTGCACCGTCAAAATTATCCTTATATTAATTTAAAATCTCAATATTATCCTTGTAACAACATTTATTATTATTAGGTTATATTATCTTGAAACAACTTTTACTATTATTAAGTTATAGGTTATATTATCTTGTAACAACTTTTATTCCATATTGTTAACAATTTTTCCTTGTAACAACTTTTATTACTACCTGTAATTGTAACAACCCTATTACTAATCTACTATTCCATCGTCTACATCGTGTTGTTATCGACTACATCGTTATTGTTTCGTTACTTTATTATCCTTATTTAATTAAGTTTAAGGGTAAAATAGTAAAATAATTTTAAAATCACTCCCATCCCCTTGTGAACCAAACACACTTTTAATTAAAATATCCCCCCTCCCCTCCCCTCTTAATTCTCAAACCAAACGGACCCTAAGTGGAGGTGTTGGAGTTCGAACTCCAACCATAACATCCAACCTAACAATTTTGATATTTTTGTCAATTGAACTTGGTACACTTGAAACAACACACCCTAAAAGAAATTGACAAACATAGGCATATGCATTTTTATGATTTTATTCCCAGGAATCTACAAATATAACTTGAAACAAACACACCCTAGTTTTTTAGGCCTCTGAATCCCTTTATTAAAAATAAAATTAAAATAAAGACTCATTTTGTTAGTAAATGACGACTTTATCGCGACCAATTTATTCTCTAACAAAAAAAAATAGAAATTTCATAATTTTTTTTAGTAGATAAATTAATCTCTGACAAATTATAACAAATAGACTAAATAGTCTCACAGTTAAGGGTGGAAATGGGCTAGGCCGAACTTTGTAAGACCTAAGTCTGACTTACTTTAAAATTATAGGCCTAAGTCTGACTTATTACTCGACACAGACTCATTTTTAAGGTCTGACCTGACATTTTTAAAGGTCTGATGAAACCTGAAAGCATTTTTTACACTAAGGTTTGACAACACCTATAAACCTAATACCATAGTTTTATAAACCGGACCGGACCGGCCGGTCGGACCGGTCCAACCTGGAACCGGTGGGGTAACCGGTTCGAGTTGCTCAACGGATCGGTTATGTTGTCGAACCGGTGAAAACCGGCCGGAACCGGCCAAACCCGG
>Ga0228710_1010883_pt1 | contig 11994 bp, 7 predicted proteins | sample MedpolnodulmetaG_FD_177995 | JGI IMG/M metagenome (GOLD analysis project Ga0228710, IMG submission 177995) | Root nodule microbial communities from Medicago polymorpha collected in Santa Monica, California, United States - pink nodules | ecosystem: Host-associated > Plants > Roots > Nodule...
GAGAGAGAGAGAGAGAGAGAGAGGGGTATTTTAGCATTTTAGAAATTAGAACATTGACTCACATTTCACAAGTCGTCTATATAGGAGAAATACTTTATCCGCCTCTATTTATAAGACTTAATAACACTTTTTACACATATAAAAAAAATTGATACTGTAATTAATATGTCAAATTTAAGAACGAATATTACCTACAATATCCCTTTTATGTATAGATGCATTCAGTAGTAACTCTTTATATGCTGAAACAAAACAGTAGTATTGATAAAAGACATATTTGAAAAATAAGTAATAAATGTGTATGTAAATTTGCAAATAGTCTTAAGGTTAGGGATAAACAAATTTTTTAAAAAGGAATATTTGTGTAATAGTACACGCACACTTGTCAAATAAGTGTTATGATGACGCTATATCAAAATTCACGTTGATGTTTGAATTAGTGTGACAATAAACATTTTAGACTAGCAATGTGTTGGAAAATGAAAATGCATGATGATTGCAGTTTTAAAATAGCGACCCCAAATAATGACATTCATTGGTTGAAAATATGAAACAATAATGATTGTCTACATTGATATTTGACATGCAAGTAACAAAGGATTTGTATTTGTGAGATAAAATGCATTATAAGGAAACATCAAAATGCAACATTCGTTAGTTCACAACAATAGTTTTTTCTTAATATTTGTGTCATGAAAATGACAATATTGTAATTTAATTAGTTTGGCCAACATGGAAACTTAATTCACATTAGAGTAATACTAATACTTGTATTTTGGACAAAAATAGGTTTCATGGCTGGTATGGGGCAAAGTTTCTGCTTTTGTCTAGTCTCATGACCAATTTTAAAATCAAACATAATACAATTCCAGTTGTTTAGTTTCTTAATTTTTAGTAAATTAAATACATTTGAAAGGATTTTATGAGATACTCTGTTGAAGGCATTTTTGAGAGTTTCAATACTACCTACAAACTAATGATTTGAATTTTAATTGGCCATAAAATTATCAAAATTGGTTCCTATATGTTACAATATTTTCAAAATTATTCATATATTTATTTTTTTTCAATCTTTTTAGATTGATCGCTAAAATTTCAAATTCATGTCGAATATTTAAAATATTCAATTTGACTCAATTGCTTTTGATACTATATTTTGTTTTTTAAAATTTATAAAAATGAACCACATGTCTTCTCCTGTATGTTCAACCACGTATGCTAAGTTTTTTCTCCCTATATGTTCAACCACATATGCTAAGTTTTCACATCATGTTTTTCTACATTAGGTGCTACCCATACTCTATAATCTTGTTATTTCTAATCTTATGTTGTCTATTTTCACCACAAATCCAATGCAACATACTCATATTCGTTATGCTTATCTTATTTTTTGGTTGCTCTTACTGCCTAAAACTTTGTCTCATACAACATCACTCGTCTAGTAGTTGCACGATAAAATTTTCTCTTCAACTTGACATTTACTTTTGTATCACATAAAAATCTGAGGTCCACCTTCCAATAAAACCTAGCAGTACAATCCTTACATGTTCATTTAGACTCTGTCCTAAAAATATTTTCTCTTGGATGTATTTCTTGAATTAAGCCGTCTAAACCCTCCCAAAAATGTACTTTAATGTGTTCTTCTAATCTTTCATGAGGTGCATAAACAATAATAAGATTAATGATGTCTTGATTCACTACAAATTTAAGGGATATAATCAAATCTCCTATCTTTTTCACATCCAGAACATCCTTTTTCCACTCCTTATCTATACTATATATAAAGATAATAACCCCTTTCGACCTCTTTGGGCTGGCTTTTTCTCTTTCTCAAATTACCCTCAATTTTAAATACAAATAGCATATATAACAAAAAGATAAGAGTAAATTCAAATATTAAAAAAAGTGTAACAAACTCAACCTTTATTCTTCATGATAATTGATGAGTGAATTCAAAAAAAATAAAAATAAACGTAACAAACACAACATGAATATATGTTCAGTTTTTTCCTGTTATGCTTTAAAAAGTAATATACTAGATCGAGTATGTCTATATTATATATCTATACTATATATATAAAAAGAAAATATAAGATTTTGGACTGAACTTTGCATTATCCCAACTATACCTTAAAACAACTTTTTCTATAATAATATTGTTGTTAGTGTCATTAAAATGATATGAATTTAGATTATATTTTTTTTGTTATATTCTTGGTGTCATTGAAATAGATAAACAATGTTAGTTTGATTTGTTATAATTTGAAAGTAACAATTTAATCAAAATCAAAATTTCATATAAAATCACCGTTTAAAATTTTCAAATTTTAACGCAATAAAAAGAACGGAAAGACAAGTGTCCGTCTTTTCGCTATTATAAATAAAATAGGTTGTTTTGAGTTGGCTTATTCTCCTTCCAATTATACCCTTAGACAAATTTGAACATGAAAATGTTATTTTATTGGTGTCACTCAAAAAGATAAGAATCTACATTATATTTGTTATATATTTTTGGAAAGATATTATATTTGTTATATTGTTGGTATCATTGAAAAAGATAAGTATGGTTTGTTACAATATGAAAATGCATAATATCTATTATCTATTCATATAAGTTCATATAGTTAATCAAAATCAAAATAATTTTAATAAAAAATTCATAAATACTATCGTTCGTAATTTATAGTATACACATTAGCATAAGAAGAAGGGACAGACGGACACGGAGTGCCGGTCTAAACGCTAGTAAACTATAAAACGCCTATCCAATAACTCGGCCTAACTTTGTATGTGTAACAAAGCTTAAAATACGAATTGTTTGATTCTTCCGTCTTTTCACTCATCCACTTCGTTTCTCGTAGGCACGTCAAATTGATCATTGTCTTGGTTATAGTGTCCACTATTTTTATAGATTTTTCGCGTAGTGTCTCTGTTCTTTATTTCAAAACGAAATCTACTCTCATGAATTAGCTTCTCTATCCATATTTGTTCACAAAAATGTTATAAGAATTCCTTCTTATTTTTCACTGCATCCATGCAATGATACAACTGTTCTTACTCATTTGACATTATACTTGATCTACATTGTGTGTGGCTTCTTGGCAACGACCTAGCATTTATATTATAACGTATTTGATCGATTTTATAGAGATTCAACTGAATTTTATGTTAATTGACAATTGTGTAACACAACTCTGTTCTTTTATTCACGCTTGAGATCCATTTCTTTTATGTGAACCAAACCAAATTTGCAATCGACCCAAAAGAAAGAAAAAAAGACTCTCACTAAAAAAGAAAAAGAAAAAAGAAATCAAACACGTTGACTTGAGTCGGGTCATTAGATTGATTACACATCCAAGGAACACACTTAATCTCGTCTCATTTCACTTTATTAGATACCTAAACTTAATTTTGATTAAGTCACTCTGAATTTTCCCAATCTCACCCAATCAAAAAAGAGAAATAAATTACTCTACCTCTGTGTTAAATTTGTGTTATTATGACCTTTCGTGATAATTCCAATAACTTTTGATTGCTTCAAAAGGCCACTTCTGTTATTCTCATCTTAATTCCAATTATTGGATTGACATTTTTCACAATTGCCAATTAGAAGGTAAAGCATGGAGTTTAGCAATAGTACAAAAGAGTTGACACACAACTTTAAAGCTTTTCAGCAAATACTAAGCAACAAAACATTTCATACTCTAGTGTTGGCGCCGCTATGCTAACTCCCTGTTTCGTAGAAGAAATGTGTATTACTCTGAATTTGTTCAAATAATTGATAAAAATATGTCCATACTTAAATCAAATCACATAGATAAAATTAGCTATTGTCATCACTTGGATTGCCAGAAGCAACGTGAAGAAAAAACAAGAGAGAAGATTGATATACTAGTATTTTATATGCATGATTGAGGTATACCACATGCGTGCAAATAATGAAATAGATAATGATGAATGAAGAAAGAGGGACCTATGTGTGGAACAAAGTTGACGTTAAGGCAAAGGCAAAGCAAGCAAAAGAACAAATTTGCAAACAAATGTAGGACCCATTTTTCAGTGCTAAAACTTATCAATTCTCACACCCACCCATTTTGACTTTGCCATCGGTTTTCCCACAAGAGCCATTCAAAACCTTCCAACCTCTCTTCAATGCACCTCATTTCCTATACCCAACCTTTTCCTAGAATCCAAATGGTCCAACAAAATATTTTCATTTAAAAATACAAACTCACTAATTAATACTCGTCCTACTCCCTCCGGTTTTACTTACAATAGAAATCAGAGTCAACAAAAGTGGATATATCTGATTCATATTTTGAACCAAATACATCAACTTTTATTAATTCAAATATTTCTTATAAATAAAAGAGGAGCAATACTCGTTCTAAGTACAACTCGAATAATAAAATTTTGTCTAATAAGTACTACTCAAATAGTAAAATGTCGAAAAATATATTTGGGATGCAACACTTCTCTATATTTAAAATGTGTGTAAATTACGTTTTTAGACTTTTAAAACTTAAAAAGAAACTCTCTAATTAACCCTTTCCTTTTCCCAACTCTCCACCCACTTTCATTCATTGATTTCATTCACACGTTTAGCCGTCCAACTAGCAACTTCCAACCCCTCTTTCTCTTTCAATCTTTTTTAGTCAACCGTCCTGTACACGACATGTCCCTCCTCTTCTGTTCAATTCTTTGACTAAGTCCTTTTCATTGCTTTTGTTTTTTCACTTTACTCTTTTTACAATTTCAAAGAAGGAAAAACAACCCGTTGAGCATTAAAATACAACAAGGAGAATCCAAAGATAATAAAGTAACCAAATAGAGAAAAACAAATTGAAAAAAAGAAATAAAACCCCACTTTCTTTTCTTTAACTTTGAAGATTCAAATCCGTTTACCAAATCCACCATCTTGACTATTTTTTATGGATTGTACTTTGAAATTAAACAACTACCAATTTCCTTCAACATTGAGTAAAACATCATTAATTCTACAAACCATAACCAACCAACAATTTACTACCATTTTGAAAATGTACTAACATTGACTATGATGATTCTAAAATGAGATTACTAGCATCAGCTGCAGAAAGAGAGTGATTGTGCTCTCCTTCATAGGTAACTACCAGCATAGAAGCATCATCAAGAGCTCTCTCTACATGCTTTCTTGCTGGACACCCTCTCACACTACTGCACTTGTAGTATCCCCTGTCATTGTTCCAAAAATTACACAAAATCAGCATCACTCACTCACAAGATTCATCATCATAGACTCAAAACCCATTACACAAAAAAAGTCAAATAAAAAAATATCCTATAATCATTCATAAACATTTGGTCCACTTAAATTTTTTGAATAGTCTAGCTACTATCTAGCACAAATACATAAAAAAAATTGTATAAAATAAATAGGTTCATACATAGGGGAAGAAGAAAAAAAAAATTATGATGTAATTGAATTGAAAGTACCTTGGATGAGGTGAACCTTTAATAGGTTTCTGACCATATTTTCTCCAAGAATAATCATCTGGTGGAATATCAGCCATCTTCAAGCTAATTGCAGGAACCCTAACAACCCTCTTCAATCTCATTTTTCTACTGTGACAACCCAATTCAGAATATCAGAAAAAACATCTAAAAACATCATTTTTCATTTTCAATATGGAAAAATAAATAAAGGGTTATGATTCTTTTGAAGAAAGTTTAGATGAAATATGAAGATTTCACATACCTTTTTTTGGAACAATGACAACGGCTAGAAGAACTACCACACTTTCCAGAACCCAAAGTTTCAGAGCTACACTTCCTTTTCAATGAAGAAGAAGAGAGTGGTGGCTTACCAACAGAAGAAACATGAGACAGATTTGTAATCTGAAAAGCACACGCCGGCGACGACATCGAAGGTTGTTTGTTGTCGTCGCCGGTGAGTGAAGAAATGAAAGAATTACCAGCAGAAGAGTATGAAAAATTAAGAGTTTTTGAAGAATCATTTCTCTTGATTATAGGACGGTGAAGGGAAGTAGAAACAGTTGGTGGAATCTGTTGCAAAGGTGTAGCGTTGAAAATCATTGGTTCAGAAGGTTGAACTTGTAGGGTTTGTGATGGTGGTGGCTGTGGTAAAGGTGCTTTTCTGAAACGAGCATGACCAGTTCTTGTTTTTTCAAGCAATGAAATAACACGTTTGAACTTGGAAACAGCTATGTCTGCAACAGCTTTGCAATCTCTTTCTATATCCATAGTAGTGTTGTTGTTGTTGTTAGGGTTTGAAGGTGAAAAAGAAGAGGAAGAAGATGAAGAAGGTTGGTATTTGTGACGTGCTTCTGAGAGAAGTTTTATGAGTTTTTCAACACTTTCTAAACCAGAAGCTGCTTCTTGGACAGCATTTTCTTCTGCTTTGGTTGTGAAAGTTTGGTTTCTGTTGTAGCCTGTCATGAGCTCCACGGCCATTGCTGTGGCAACAAGACCATGAAAGAAGAAGAAGAGGGTGAGAGAGAGAGAGAAAATAAAACGGGTGAGAATAAAGAGGTAGAAAGAGAGAGGGTGTGTGTTGACAAAGAAAAGAAAAAGGGGCTATGTTTATGACTTTATGTCATGTAAATAAATGTTTTCTTATAAGACAATTGGTCAAGGAAAAAATATTAGTCAAAAAATATCTTAAATTTCTTAATAATTTTCAAAAATCTTAATTTTTCTTGATTTATTTTCAAAAAGAATTTTAGTCAAAAAGAAAATGTTACTAATAATGAGTATTCTAAAGTTTAGTCTTAGTTTGTTACATTCATCTACTATCATTTATGAAAAAGATAAATATAATAGGACTAGGAAGATTCGTTACTTAAAATAAATCTCGTTAATGCATCACTAGTTTATCTCTGTTAAAATAGTTTGTTTGGTCTAAAATATTTGACCCGTTTTATTATAAAAGTTTTATTTGTAAAAATATTTTGTCTTAAAATTAATTATCCTTAGCAAAATTTTGTATGACTTTATGTTATGTAAATAAATGTTTTCTTCTTAATTTTTTAAAAAAGAATTTTAGTCAAAAAGAAAATGTTACTACTAGTAATGTATTCTAAAGTAGTCTTAGTCTGCTACATTCATGTTATGAAAAGGATAGATATAATGGGGAAATTAGTGAGACCGTTAAGGAGATTCAATAATTAAAATGGATTTTTACTAATTTATCACTTGTGTCTATCTCTTTTATAAATGAAAGGTATATAGATAAATAGAATGAATTTTGATTCACGTTAAAGCTGTATGTTTAGTCTAAAATATTTGCTCCGTCTTACTATAAATGTTCAATTTGCAAAAATATTTTGTCTTAAAATGAATTATCCTTTTAAATTTTAATATAATATTAATTATTTGGCTTAAGCACAATTTTTGTCCAATTGTTTGTACTATTTTGCGGATTTTATCCTTTAATTTTAAAATCTGACAGATTTGGTCCTACACCGTATTTTTGAACTAAAATATTAATAATGTGATATTGTTTAAATGATGTGGTATATGATCTCATGATGAGAAAAAATCAATATTGATGAAATTGTAGAAAAAAATTCTTGAAAAACTTCATTTTAAAATCAATCTTTTTTGTAAAGGATTTAAAATGAGTAATATCACATAATTTAGACAAAATATTTGAAGGAGATATCATAACTATTAAGTTTTAACATAAGAGGATTAGTTTCACAAAAGAGTGAAAATAAGAAGACTAAAATTGTAATTCAACCTAATTATTTTTTAATTATAATATTTAATTAATATTATTTTTATCACTTCGATATTTGTATCTTTCACTTTTGATTGATGGTAATGATTAATTCATTGGTACTTGATCAATGTAATTTAGTAAAAGAAATATTCTATTAATTTCATCTCTACACTTTTTTGCTCTCTGAAATGTTTAAATGAGTCACTTTTTATGGAATAGTTGGAGTTGTTGGTGGAAATAGGTCATATCGTTTGTTAGGGGCTTATGACCTGACCTAATTAAACCCCGGCTCAGTCTAGCTTGTTTATTAATTAAATAGGTTAGGTTCAATTTTTTAAAAAAGCTTATTAATTTAAACGGGCATGACTAAAACTTATACAAAAGCCTACTATGCCAACTAGATTGGCCCATATATGTGTATCTATGTATACTCCACTATATTGTGATAAATTGTTCGTTCCTTCAAATTTTCAATACTACAATTTATTTATTTGCATTTTTTAAAATTTGGTATTTCCAATGACTTACAAAACTCTTGGTATTACTCTCTTATTTCAATTCAAACAAGTACACATCATTTTGGACAAGAATTTATGGACAGCCAGAAAAATATATAATTGATTGAGCTCCACAAATGACGAATCGTTTGGAAGAATCCTAATTCAATTCTTGAGTAGAACAATTTTTAGTCGAACTTTACTTACCTATAGAATGAACTCCGAATTATTAAGATCATGTTTCTCTAAGAGTCGAAAGGTTAACACAAAAAACTAAACACAATGTTTTGTATTTTTAAAATGTTGAATCTGTTTTAAAAAACTCTAAAATGAAATGTTTAAAATTTTTTTAAGTACATACTTTATCGTTTTTTTTTTTTGGGTATAGACATACTTTATCGTTATATCAATTGAATTTAACTTATACATCTAAGTTATCAATTAAGGAGGGTTAAAAACTGTGCTATTTGAACTTGATTCAGAGTGGTGGTGGATAATTTCATCAACTTGATTGACCATGTCTCCTATTTTGGTTTTATTTTGAAAGATTCTCTACTTTATTTGATGTATAAACTTATCGGTTCAGTTTTTTAGGATGCAAGCCAATGTAAGACCCGTCATTTAGCTATGTTGGCTACGTCTACGAATACACCTTGTATTTTTTTTATTTGATATCTGATTGTATTGTTGAAGCAATATATAATGATATCAGATGAAATTGTTTTCGAAAGAAAAAATATATTTGTTGAAGTAAAAATATAAAAAAAATCGTGAAAAAATAAACGAGTTTGATTTTTTTTGTTACTCTGTCACAGTAAATTGTTAGTGTATGGATTTATTACCATATTGACAGTCAAGTTCATTTAATAGTTTTAGAATATGGACCCGATGCTCGTAAGCCGATACACATTTTTTTTTACAATTCAATTTCGTGTGCATATCCAGGCTCGCTGGATTGTGCACTAGTTACATTGTTGTTTGCTCCATAATGAGATACGTGGCTTTTGTTTTTTATTCTTTATATAATTTATAATGATATGAGATGAGTTTGTTTTCGAAAGAAAAAATATATTTGTTGAAATAAAAATAAAAAAATCGTGAAAAAAATAAACGAGCTTGATTTTATTTGTTATTCTGTCATAGTAAATTGTTAGTTATGAATTTGTTACCGCGTTGGCAATCAGATTCATTTAAAAAATTTAGAATATGGGACCGATGCTCGTCAGCCGATACACATTTTTTTTTTTACAATTCAATTCCGTGTAGATATGTCGGCTCATTGGACTGTGCACTATTATTTTTCAGTTTTTTTTAATAAAAAACTACTTTTTTCTAGTTCTTTTTTAATAAAAAAATTCCTTTTTCTACTTTTAAGTAAATGTTAACATTTGTCCTTACAACATATGTTAATGAAGTTAACATAACAATTTTATTTTTTTAAGAATTAAGATAGCAATATTCATTTTAAAAAATGTACATTCAACTTTTAAAAGTTAAACTATGATTTTAAATAAAATTTGTAACATTGACATTTGTCCTTACGACACATGTCAATGAAATTAACTTAGCAATATTCCTCAATATTGTATGCTTAAATAAAGATTCAAATATGTCCATAAAAGAGTAATAAAGATCTATTTAAAATTTAAAAAACTTCAAAATTAACATAATAATTTTGTCAATCTTAAATGATTAAATTATCTATTTAGCCAAAGGAAAAAGGACATGATTGTATGATGGAATAGCCGTTTAGGGCGCCCAGGTCAAAATGGTGGCATAAGATTCGGCTGATTTGGTCCACTAGATGACTGGACTGTCACGTTAGCCTCTTTACCCGTTACCGTCAAACATAGGTGCAAATGAATGAGATCTAATCTAATCTCTAATCTAGTACTGTAACAAACAAGAGTACAATGGTCACATTACATACTTGCACTGTGAACAGAGAAAATACTTTTTTATTACAACCTTTTTTTATTTTATTCATTTATTGTGTTTCTGGGTGGAGGACGTTGACCTTTTCTTAATTATCGTGGGTCCATGAGTGAGGTTATAATAGTTGTGATGAGATTGGAAATAGGGGAGTGGTGAAGAATGGCAATGATGTGTGAAACGGCAAGGATGGGTTTGGTTTTGTTTTGTTTTGCCAGCATATGCAAAGTTGACTTGTGTTGACACCATTAGAATTTATCAATGGATTGTTATCATTGCTTCGTGTTTTTCCCGTGTTTCCTTCCCTTTTTTTTGCTCATCGACTAAAGTTGATCACGTCTTTTATTTACCTAGAGAGTCATGGTAGCAAATGTTCTAAGGATTGTTAAAAAAACCGTCAAAGTTTTTTTTTAAGAAACTAAATTACCACATTTAAAATGACGTCAATATTACCCGACCAACGTAAGTGAGTTACTAATTGATGAGTTTAATAAAATAAAAGTTATTTTTTTAAAGTTTTAATATAATGAATGTACTTATAATTTAGATATAAAGTTTTTTTTTTGTTGCGTAAATCGGGTATTTCGCACGCACAGTTGCGAAAACCAATCTCTTGAGTTTTATGAGATTTAAATGAACGACAAAATTTTCCTATAAAATGAGCGACAAACTCTCTCTAAGAATTATAACGCTGCTACGTGTCCAATGTCGGATTCTAACCCAGTACATTAGTTAAGCTAGAATAGACTCTCGCCATCTCATCTAAGCGTTATTGGGTAGATATAAAGTTTTTTTTTTTTTTTAACTTTTTAACAAGTACTTTTTTTTTGGTAGTGACCGGGGTTTGAACTCCGGACCTTGCATATTTTATGCATTGTCCCAACCAACTGAGTTAAGCTCACGATGACTTTTAACAAGTACTTTAAATGAACTTGTTAATGTTTTCCTTATTTAAAAGACAAGTATCAATCGTCTTTAATTCAATGGTTTTGCTAACGAGTACTTTAAAAGAGTTGTAATATAAATATGTAAATACAAGTTATGTCATCAAAAAAAAAAATTATGTCACGTCATTAATGAATAGACGGCTACATTAACAAAAATGACCTCAAAATAGGATGAGAGTGAAAAGTTTAGAAGAAGAAAAAACTGAAAATGTGAAAAATAAATTGTTTTTTTTTTGGTAAAAAAGAGGGAAAATAAACTGTTTTTAAACATACGAATATTAGATATATTTATTTCTGCGCCATTTATGGTAGGAGAGGTGAATAGGTCTCCTACCGTAGGAGACCGTATAAAAGACGTTTGTTTTTTTTTAAAATGGCATGTGTTTTTAAGTTAAATTCTATTAAAGTTATTCATTTAACTGCAAGGGCAATGTTGGTATTTCTTCTTAAATAAAAAATTATTTTCCATCTATTAGAGCCATTTTTGCTCCACTGTTTGGATTAAAGAACACCACACACTCCAGTATTTGCTCTTCCTTGCCTACAATGTTTGCTCTTCCATGTTCAATCATAAAAAGTGAAGCGGCAGTCAAAGCAAGTGGTATTGCAACAGATAGTATGGTTACACATATCTGGAAATATTTTTGCTTCAACTTCTCTCGTGTTTGTGAGAGGAAACTGTGGTAAGTTAGAGTAGTTTTGTTATTTTATTATATTCATTCTACCCTTGAGTTTTCACTTGGAGGGAATAAACATGGAATGTTTGAGCTTGTTGTGAATTTTTTCAACAATGCCAAAAACACCCTTTCTTAAATTTGAATCCAAAATCAATTGAATTTTTTTAAATCAATATATATATATATATGTTAAAAAAAATACAATCCTAGTGGGTCAC